>Ga0160422_10000280_pt1 | contig 30399 bp, 21 predicted proteins | sample Fk160mmetaG_FD_108192 | JGI IMG/M metagenome (GOLD analysis project Ga0160422, IMG submission 108192) | Marine microbial communities from the Central Pacific Ocean - Fk160115 60m metaG | ecosystem: Environmental > Aquatic > Marine > Oceanic > Photic zone | place: The Central Pacific Ocean...
AATCGACTGCGAGATGGCCTTCGTGGAACAGGAAGACATCCTGAACACGTTTGAAGGCATGGTGCGCCACCTGTTCAAGGTGGTCCTCGACGTCGACGTGGAAGCGTTCCCCCGCATGGACTACGACGAGGCGATGCGCCGCTACGGCAGCGACAAGCCCGACGTGCGCTTCGACATGGAGTTTGTGGACTTGGCCCCCGTGGCGCAAGGCAAGGGCTTTAGCGTGTTCGACTCGGCGGAGTCTGTGCTCGGCATCGTGGCCCCCAGTTGTGCGTCCTACACGCGGAAGCAGCTCGACAAATTGACGGACTGGGTCAAGAGACCCCAAATCGGAGCCAAAGGCCTCGTGTACTGCAAGGTCAACGAAGACGGCACGTTCAAGTCAAGCGTCGACAAGTTCTTCAGCCCCGAGGACCAAGCGGCCTGGGCGTCGCACTCCGGTGCCAAGGCGGGCGACCTGATCTTGATGCTCAGCGGCGACCTCGACGAGGTGCGCAAGCAGCTTTGCGAACTTCGCCTTCACCTCGGCACCGAACTCGACCTTCGCGACCCCGAGGTCTTCAAGCCGCTCTGGGTCGTCGACTTCCCGCTCCTCGAATGGGACGAAGACACCGAGCGTTACCACGCGATGCACCACCCGTTCACTTCACCCAAGCCCGAGCAGATGCACCTTCTCGAATCGGACCCCGGTGTGGTCAAGGCCAACGCCTACGACATGGTCATCAACGGCGTCGAAATCGGCGGAGGTTCCATCCGAATCCACGACAAAGACATCCAAGCGCGCATGTTTGACCTCCTTGGCTTCACACCAAAAGAGGCGCAGGCACAGTTTGGGTTCTTGATGAATGCGTTTCAGTATGGAGCACCTCCACACGGCGGATTGGCTCTTGGATTTGACCGACTCTGCAGTCTTTTTGGTGGAAGCGACAGCATCCGTGATTTCATTGCCTTCCCTAAAAACAACAGTGGCCGCGACGTCATGATTGACGCGCCTTCACCCATTCATGACGAACAATACGACGAACTTTTCCTTCACTCCACAGCTCCAGATGAGAACACTGGCGCCTGAGTCGTGTTGACTGACCACAACCCAAAATCCAACGACGATGTATCCTCCCGAACTTGTTGCTCCCATGAAAGCCGACCTCACTGAGGTCGGGTTCTCAGAATTGATCACCGAAGCAGATGTTGACGCTGCGCTTGCCAAGGAAGGAACAACCCTTGTGGTCCTGAACAGCGTATGCGGATGTGCAGCCGGTTCCATGCGGCCAGGTGTCAAGCTTGCTGTGAAACACGACAAGTTGCCAACGAACTTGACAACTGCGTTTGCAGGCGTTGATCGTGAAGCCGTCGACCGCGCCCGTAAATTCATGCTGCCCTACCCTCCATCTTCGCCCTGCGTGGCATTGTTCAAAGACGGCCGTCTGGCCGCCATGGTGGAGCGTCACCACATCGAAGGTCGAACCGCCGAGATGATCGCCGATCACCTCAAAATGGCGTTCGACGAATTCTGCTGAGCACGTCTACATGGCACGCGTTCTGACAGGCATCCAAAGCACCGGCACTCCGCATCTGGGAAACATCTTGGGGGCGATTAAGCCGGCCATTGAGTTGGCGAATGAAGGCTCTAACGAGAGCTTCCTGTTCATCGCGGACCTGCACTCGTTGACGCAAATTAAGGACGGCGCCACCCTGCGCGAGAACACCTACGCGGTGGCGGCGACGTGGATGGCGTTTGGACTCGATACGGAGCGGACGGTGTTCTACCGCCAAAGCGACGTACCCGAGTGCACCGAGCTTGCTTGGTACCTGCAGTGTTACTTCCCGTACTCGCGCATGACCTTGGCGCACAGCTTCAAGGACAAACAGGACAGACTGGGTGACGTCAATGCCGGATTGTTTGCGTATCCGATGCTCATGGCGGCCGACATTTTGCTTTACGATGCTGAGCTTGTCCCAGTCGGAAAGGACCAAATGCAACACCTTGAAATGACCCGCGACGTCGCAAGCCGTTTCAATCACGCCATGGGTGAAACATTTGTGTTGCCCGAAGCCTTGACACAAGAAAGCACGATGTACGTGCCAGGACTCGATGGTGGCAAAATGTCGAAGTCACAGAACAACATTCTCAACATTTTCGACGACCCCAAAGCTCTGAAGAAGCGCGTGAACAAGGAGATCATTACCGACGCCACACCCCTCGAAAACCCCAAAGATCCAGAGGCCAATGTCACCCACAGCCTGTTCAGCTTGGTCGCCAAAGAAACGCAAGCAGAAGAGATGGCCCGTCAACTGAAGGCCGGAGGTTATGGTTGGGGCCACGCCAAGAAAGACCTGATTGACGCCCTCATTGATGGATTTGCCGAGGAGCGATCTCTTTTTCACGAGCTCATGGCCGACAAATCCCAAATCGATGAAGCTCTCGCCAAGGGCGCCGAAAGGGCTCGAACTGTGGCCGCTGACGTGTTGAATCGCGTTCGCGACCGGGCGGGATACTGAAGCCTTTTGTTGTCCCCTTTTTAATTGGTCGGTGCTGGACTGTCAAGCACTTCGGCCCCGTACTTCGTTTGGAACTTCCGGTAGAGCTGACGCTGGCGGTTGTCGAGGTCGATTTCACGTCCCTCAATCCACGCATGAGTCAGACTGTTGGTGCGCATGTCCAAGGCGTCACCTTCGGATAAAAACAGCGTCGCTGTCTTGCCTCGCTCCAACGTGCCGACTTGGTCATCGATTCCGAGGATTCGGGCCGGATTGCGAGTCACAGCCTGAATGGCTTGCTCTTCGGTAAGCCCATATGCACGCGCCGTGCCGGCATAGAATGGCAGATTCCGTGAGTTCATCTCTGTCATGCGCTGATCGACTTGAAGGGCGACCGTGAGGCCTTCATCCATCAACAGCTTGGGGAGCTTGAACGGCAAGTCGACATCGTCGTCAGCAAATCGCGGAAGGCTGTGCACGCTTTGCAGCATCACAGCCACGTCATTTTCACGAAGGAGGTCCGCCACGAGATAGGCATCGTAACCTCCAACAATGGCCACACGTTCGATGCCAAGGTCCCGCTTGAAATGCACCGCCTCAGTGATGGCACGAGCGTCGTTCGTGTGGACGTACAAACACAATGTTCCATCGTAAAGCCCGCGCATGCCCTCAAAACGAACATCAACGACAGAACCAGGACGAGCTGAAGCATAAGCTTGCGCCTCTCCAAAAAACCTCTCAATTTCGTGCTTTTGACGGTCGTAGGTCTTTCTTCGCTGCAAATCCACCTTGCCATCGCTTCGATGGCGGTGATGGGTAGCCGGCCAATTCAAATGAATGCCGTCGACCATTTTTATTGCCGCATCCTCCCAATTCCAGCCATCAAAATGCACAACTCCGCTCGAGCCTGAGACCACCCCGCCGCGAGGTGTGATTTGTCCCATCATCACGCCGTTTGTCCGCACTGTAGGTGGAATTTCGCTGTCGGTGTTGAAGGCAATCACCGACCGAACATTAGGACGAAACGTACCCACTTCGTATTGGTCCTGCGTCGCCCTAACTGCGCCAATTTCTTGGAGACCAAGAGTTGTATTGGTCACGATGAATCCCGGGTAGAGGTGTTGACCCGTCGCGTCGACGATGTCGTCGTACTTCTGTTGGTTGACTTGAAACCTGCGGCCCACGTAATCAATTTCCCCATCACGAAAACCGATGGCGCAGTCTTCGAGGACATCGCCCGTACCCAAGTGGGCAGTGGCACCGACAATAAGAATGGAACGAGACTGCACTGGACCTGGCGTGGGCTGCGCCCATGTGCTCAGGGGTGCGACGCTCAACAACAAGGCCGCACATGTCAAATTAAAAATGTGCTTAGCGGTTTTCATCGGTCAGAGTGTCACAGTGGTAATGAGATTGGATGCGCTCCGAAGGGCGTTTTAGGCTTCCGGCTCCTGAAGATTTTTCGGCATTGTACATTTTGTTGGTGAGTCGCGCGCGCTCCCTGCGCATGGCCTCTCGCAGTTCAAGATCCCGGTCGACGTCAAAGCAGCGGACTCCCTCGACGAATGTTTGCTCCGCCTTGGCGTTGATGCTTAAGGGATGGTCAGACCAAACCACGACATCAGCGTCCTTGCCGGACTTCAAAGAACCCGTTTTATGGTCGATGTGAAGGAGTTTGGCCGGATTGAGGGTGACAAACTTCAACGCCTCAACCTCTGGCACACGACCATACTTGTAAGCTTTGGCTGCTTCCTGATTGAGTCGCCGTGCCATCTCCGCATCGTCCGAATTGAACGCAGTAATGACACCTTGGTTGTGGAGCACCGCCCCGTTGTAGGGAATGGCGTCCTTTACCTCGTATTTGTAGGCCCACCAGTCGCTAAAGCTCGAGCCGCCTGCTCCATGCTCAGCCATCTTGTCAGCCACCTTATATCCCTCGAGAATGTGAGTGAAGGTATTCAGGCGAAAACCGAGCGAATCCGCCACGTGCATCAGCATGTTGATTTCGTCCTGGCGATAACTGTGACACGTCACAAAGCGCTCCTCATTGAGGATTTGAAGGAGCGTTTCCAATTCCAAATCAACACGCGGAGCCACCGGCCCACGTCCTTCTTTGATGTCCCTTCTTTTGGTGCTGCGCAATTTGGCGCGGTATTCAAGTTGAGATTGACCGTATTCACGAGCTCTGATAAAATGATCGTAGTAGACTTGTTCTACCCCCATACGCGTTTGAGGGAAACGAGACCGGTATCCGTCGCCCCAATTGCTTTGTTTGACATTCTCCCCTAAGGCAAACTTGATGAAGGGTACCGCCTCATCATATAGCAATTCACGAGGCTCCGCGCCCCAACGGAATTTGATGATGGCACTTTGGCCTCCAATCGGGTTGGCAGATCCGTGCAAGATTTGAGCGCACGTCACACCACCCGACAACTGACGGTACATGTTGACGTCTTCGCTGTTCAAGGCGTGACCAATCCAAACCTCTGCACTGCTCGCCTGAGTCCCCTCATTCACGCCGCGGTCCACAGCAATGTGTGTGTGTTCATCGATCACGCCAGGAGTCACATGCTTGCCCCGTCCGTCGATCTCCATCGGTATCACCCCGTTTGGCAACAACTCAGATGGGATAAGGTCAGTTCCGATGGCGACGAGCACACCATCATGAAAAAGCACGTCTGCACGTTCTAGGACCCCGGCCGCTTCACATGTCCACACCGTGGCGTCCCGAATCCAAACAGTTTCGGCCGACAGCCGATTCGGCATTCCGTAGGCGGTAAAGGGATAAACTACACCAGACAAGTCAAAAGCAGGCGCTGATTCTTGATTCGATACAGACATTTCCTGCGCCGCGTTGGCGGAAGATTTGAGGTCTACAATCTCCTCGATTGCCGCTTCCGTGCTGTCCGCATTTCGGATGGCAGACCAATCCGCCCATTCTCCTGATGCATTCTGACCTGAGCCTTCCCAAATTCTGCTCTCCATCCAAACGTTGCCTGTCAGACGAATCGCACCATCTTCCGTGACCAATCGAAGCACCACAGTGCGGTTTTCAAGGGTCAAATCCACCTTCGCCTCCGTGGAGTCGTTGATCAACCATCGCGCTTTCCATTTGCCCGGCTCACCCTTCACTGAAACAACATATACGCTGTCGTTCACATTGACATTGTAGACGCCTGTCAGGTCCAGGGGATGGCGTTCACGCATGGGCGTTGGATTGCCGCCAACGTAATGCTCAATCAAATTCGTCGATTCATCAAACAAAGGGCCATCTGTGACCAACACATTGGCCAAACAGCCCTCGTTCAAACTGCCAACTTGGTCTGACATGCCAATCCAAGATGCGGGATTGGAAGTCAAAGCTCGAAGGGCTTCCGACTCTGGAAGTCCAGCTTCCACCGCCTTTCGAACCCCGGAAAGAAACGTCCCAGGATCCTTCAGTCCGTGAGCTGTAAAAGCAATGGGGACACCTGCATCGTGCAACAAAGCTGCGTTCGCGGGGGCGAGCTCCCAATGTTTTAATTCATCCAGACCAATCATGCGTGCGAGATGAGGGTCTGCCACGTTGTAGCCCGTTGGAAAATCGACAGGAACAACCATTCGGTGCCCTGTCTTTGAAATGGCTCTGGCGCGCTGGTATCCATCTCCGCTACCAACCATAATTGCGCTCGAAACACCAAACTCCGACAGCATCACATCAGCACGGAGTACGTCTTTCCAGCCTCCTGCGGAAAAGACTCGAGGTAGCTTCCTTGCCCTGACAAAGGCCTCCAGCGACAGATTGGTTCCTCCTGTCATGCCACGAGGTGCAGCCTCGGCGTACCACCGGGCGTCAAGGTGCGTCTGTCGAAGCAACGCCGTGGCCCCCATCAGAGAGTTCGGATAATTTTGGGATGAAGAGCCCTTGCGAAAACTCATGTGAAATGACGCTTTAGGGGCAATCAAAGCTTCTCTTGGATTTTCCAAGGGAAGCACCACAGCCCCTGTTCCGCGGACAACACCGTCCTGGACGTGGGTGAGAAGAGCACCAAATCCAGCGCGTCTTAATGTTTTCGTTGACTCAAATGAGGGGTCAAAAACAGCCGCAGCTGACGTCTCGGGTCGCACCGCCTCATTCCAACCATAAGCTCCTTTCTTGTCGCTGACGTCTTGTGGTGTTCTGGACCAACCTGCGCTCTGCACCTGCGGAGTACCTAAGTCGCTGTGGAGATCTACGAAAGAGGGATACAGGTGTAAGCCATGCATGTCCAATCGCATGGTTGGTCCATCAAAAGAGGTTGTGGAGGAGGGGCCCACCGCCACGATGCGGCCACGGTGCATGACAAGAGTGCCGTCTTCTAGAATGGTTTGGGCATCCACATGCACGGTTGCGTGCTCGAGCAAGGTGGCCACTAACGTCTTGTTGTAGGTGCCGTTCACGGGAAACGTGGGGTCGGAGGTTTGTGCCTTCGTCTTGGGCATGGCCAAAGCAAAAGCCCAAATCAAACTCAAAAACAACTTTCGCAAAGGATATTGCATCAGGACAAATTCGATTCAAAACGGCGAAGCACAAGCCAAAAAAGACTTGAGTAGCCACGTCAAGTTACGCCGAATGGTTTGAAGCAACGAGAAGCTGCATGTACCTTCGTGCTTCATGGCAGCCTCAAAAATTCCTACGAGCGTTTACGCTGAGATGACACCCAATCCCGCGGTGATGAAGTTTGTGGCCGACCGCAAGCTAGCTACAGGACACGAGCAGCTCGAATTCCGCTCCAAAAATGAAGCCCTGCTCTGCAGCCCTTTGGCCACGGAATTGTTCAACTTCCCTTTTGTGACCAACGTATTTATCAGCGGTTCAATCGTTAGTGTTACCAAAGATGACAGCCTGGGCTGGGAAATGATTGTGCAACAGCTTCGAGAATACATCCGAGAGTGGTTGATGGATCACGAACATGCGGTGGATGCGGACAAGGTGGAAAACGCCCTACCGCAGTTGGGCACCCCTCAAAGTGATGGGCCGCCACAGGCAACCGAGGGCCTTGATTCCTATGCTGTGAAGTTCATCGCTGAAGAAGACATCCTGCCATCTGAACACGACGAGACCATCAAGCAATTGCTTGAAGAATTTGTGAGACCTGCGGTAGAGCAAGACGGAGGGGCAATTGACTTCAAGGCATTCAAAGAAGGAACCGTTTACGTTCACCTACGCGGTGCGTGCTCGGGATGTCCTTCGAGCACCCAAACCTTAAAAGGTGGAATAGAACAATTGCTGAAGTCCAAAATTGAGGCCGTAGAAGAAGTCGTGGCACTCGGGGTATAATCAACCTTGTTTCTCTTTGCGCTTGAGCGCATCAATTTCCCCTCGTAACGTATCTAGGGCACTGCGAACGCTTGCCGCAGAAGCAGGCTGGCCGTCTAATGCGGAGGGCAATTCAAAGCTGAGATAAGCAGAAGCACGCCACACTTCTATGACGTCGTCGCCTGCGACAGCGTAGGGCGCAAATGCAGGATTGTCACTATGTAAAACCAAGCGACTTCCCCCAGGCAAGTCGTTTTCGATGCGCTTAAATACCACCCCGTCGTTGCGCGTAACGACAATGTGTGGACGAAGGCCGCCAACACTCATCCAATCATCGACATACTGGCACAAAATGTAGCTTCCAGAGGGGATTGGCAACATGCTGTCTCCTTCAATTTGAAACATGCGATACGTCCGGTCCAAGGACAACTCCTTGAGAGGCAACCCGAATGTGGGCAGCTGCGACACCCACTCGGGATCTCCGTACCCGTGCGCATATCCCGCAGCAGCCTTGACAGGCACAACCACCACGCGTTCGTTGTCATGCTCAGCATCAACAGACACTGTCAAGATCCTCAGGCCATCCCCTTTGACACGCCGCGAATTTACTTCCACCTCAGAACCACGCACCAACGCATCAACTGTAACCTTAAAACAAGCCGCCATGTCAATCAATACGGACAGCTTTGGCTCAGAACGTCCTTCCTCATAAGCGCCGAGTGTGGGTCTGGTCAAACCCAGTCTGTCTGCCAACGCTTGTTGTGTCCAGCCGCGCTCCTTTCGAAGCGATCTCAAATTGTTTGCGAGTGTGCTTTCCATGAGCACAATATATGAGCAATGCTCGAAAGTTGAGCATAATTCTCTTTGGCCGTGAAAATTTGCTCGCTTCAGTTTAGTATATAATATTTATACTGTATATTTATGTTTGCTTATTGCGAACGATTATCATGATACGCTGGAATCTTCTCACCCTTGGCTTGCTGCTAACCTCACTGACTTACAGTCAACACGTTTGCGGACTTCAGTCCTTGAACAACACTGATACGTGTCAGGCTATGGGCTGTCCTGGCCTACAAGGGACGGGTGTTGACAGCCACACGTCAGTGGGGACGCCGAGTTGGTATTCTCCTGATCCAGGTCCGAGAAGCGCAATCATCAATTTGGAATTCGGTCCCATGTTCCCCAACGAAGCGAAACCCGCTGTCGAGCGAGCTGCGGACATTTGGAGCCAGTCGATTGAAACAACTTTCCCTGTAAGCATTCAGGCCATTTGGGATTCCTTGCCACCCAACATCTTGGCTCAGGCTGCGCCATATGAGGTGTTGCATGACTTCGAAGGTGCACAAATCGGCAACAGACAATACGCCATTGCGCTGGCCAATCAATTGGCGATTCAAGATTTTAATCCCGCTGCACCGGACATGGTCGTGAAATTCGCCGAAGACACAGAGTGGTATTTGGGTTTGGATGGTCAGGTTCCGGAGGGGGTGTATGACATGGTAACTGTGGCACTGCACGAGATGGGGCATGGCCTTGGCTTCTTGGGAAGTGCCAATCACAACGGCAATTCCGGATTCATCGGCTTTCAAGGCATTCCATTCATCTATGATCATTTTGTTGAAGAATCCGATCAAACCTCGATACTCGAGTACATCAGCGGAACAGTGACGCTTGGCGAAGTTTTGGAAAGTGACGCTCTCTTCTGGGGTGGAGAAAATGGCGGTGCTGCGCAAGAAGTTGGGCGGCCTCGTTTGCATGCACCCTCCAACTGGTCAGCAGGCGCAAGCTTTTCGCACTTGCGTGAAGAATCATATCCAGAAGGCAACCCCAATTCTTTGATGACGCCATTCTTGAATACTGCTGAAAGTGTGCATACTCCTGGTGTCGTGGCTCTCGGAATGATGCAAGACATGGGGTGGTCTCTGCCTCCTGAATTGTGTAGCATTCAAGAGGTAATTACCCTGAATCAAACCCCGTGTAATCCAATCACCAACACTTACACTCAGGTGTTACAGGTCACGTATGAAAACGCTCCAGAAACAGGAAGTTTGTTGGTGAATGGAGTGTCCTTCCCCATCACAGGTAGTCCGCAAGTTGTCTCTCTGGCAAATCTGCCATCAGATGGCGCCTCTGTCAATGTCGAAGTGGCGTTCTCTGAAAATTTGGACTGTTCTTGGAGTGATCCCTTGTTGTTTACCGCTCCTGAATCGTGCTGTGTTTTGCTTCGTTTGGCTGAAGTCAATCCAGAGGCCAAGACAGTAACCGTGCGTAACGTTGCCGATTGTGAAGGAGGGCTTGCTGGTCAAGTCATTAAGTCTGGCGGCGACCAAGCTTTCCTGACTGACTTGTTGCCTCCGGGAGTAACATTGGCTGCCAATGCTACATTGACTGTCTTTTGGCCTTCGTGGCCCAACAATGCCGCAGGGGGGGATTTGACCTTGCACGATCAAGTAGGTGCCTACGACGACTACGTCCAATGGGGAACCCCGGGGAACTTAGGTCAAGTTCTTGCCAACATCTACAACCTCTGGACTCCCAACACTTTTCTTGAAGGGCTGCCTCCTTACACTTACGAAGGTGACCCCTACGCCAACCCTGCCGAATACGGCGTGGAATATTGGAGTGCCGTTCCCTTCCCGTGCGCTGTCTTGAACATGTCTGTTGGCACTGCATCTGAATGCAATCCCTTGGGTAACGTTTTTACCCAAGAACTGGAATTCGAATTTCAAAGCCCTCCGCCCGCGGGGGACATAATCTTAGTACAAGACTCCATGGTAGTCTATGATGGTTCCAACCCCTGGAACGTGGTGATGACACTTCCTTCAACTGGCGAACCCTTAGACATCACGGCCACCGTCATGGGTGACCCTGCTTGCTCAGCCACCTTCGTGGCTGAAGTCTTGGCGCCTGAGGGATGTGGCTGCCCCACCGACTTGAACAACGGCGGGTTTGTGGACGTGACCGACTTGCTCCTTTTCCTCACAGACTACGGCTGTATGTCAGGTTGTACGGCCGACTTCAACGGCGACGACATTGTGAACGTGAATGACCTGTTGATCTTTCTGACGTCGTACGGCGATTATTGCAACTGACAGCCGTCACGGTCGAAACAAGCCAAAAAAAAACGTGTGCCTGCTCGTTTATTTGGTTTTGCTCATTATTTTAGCAATCCCGTTGTCATTCTGTGCGGGACTGTTTCATGAGCGACGTTTCTAAAACCTTACACTTGCCCAAACCTGCACTCCGAAACTCGGGGTGGCAGCGTTCCATTCTACATCTAGATCTCGACACCTTTTTCGTTTCTGTGGAACGGCAGATGGACTCCCGTCTCGAAGGTCAACCCCTCTTGATTGGAGGAACGGGCGATCGAGGCGTAGTGGCATCCTGCAGCTACGAGGCAAGGAAGTTTGGAGTACACTCTGGAATGTCCATGAAAATGGCACGGGCCATGTGTCCCGAAGCAACTGTGATTCGTGGAAACTCAATGGCGTACTCCAAGCAGTCTGAGGTTGTGACTGAAATCGTACGCGAGGCCGTACCGGTATGTGAGAAAAGTTCGATTGATGAGTTCTATGCTGACCTCAGTGGGATGGACCGATTCTTTGGGTGTTGGCAATTCTCTCGAGAGCTAAGGGAACGCGTGATCCAAGAATCTGGACTCCCTATTTCCGTGGGGCTAAGCACCAGCAAGACCGTGGCAAAAGTGGCGACGGGCGAAGCAAAACCCAACAACGCACGACAGGTGAGTCGAGGTACTGAGCGACATTTTTTGGCGCCCCTTTCAATCCGAAAAATCCCCATGGTCGGTGCAGAAACCTATCGCACGTTGCGCAACCTTGGCATTTCGACCATCCTGACACTGCAAAACATGCCCGTCGAACTCATTCAACAAGTGCTCGGAAAAAACGGCGTGGCAATTTGGAAAAAGGCGCATGGTCTAGATGAATCTCCAGTCGTCGCCTACAACGAGCGAAAATCGATTTCCACCGAACGCACATTCTCCAAAGACACCACCGACGGAGAAAAACTGCACGCCATCATCCTTGCGATGGCAGAGAACCTTGCTTTCCAACTTCGACGTGGTGACAAACTCACCGCCTGCGTGACAGTCAAGGTTCGCTACGCCGACTTCTCAACCAAAAGCATGCAGCGGCGCATCCCCTACACCGCTGCGGACCATCATCTCGTCCCCATCGTCAAAGATCTGCTCGAACAACTGCTCAACAAACGCGTGCGCGTACGCCTCATCGGAGTACGATACAGCCACCTCGTAGGCGGCGGATGCCAAATCAACCTGTTCGACGACACAGAAGAGCGCGTCAAACTATACCAAGCCCTCGATCGAATCCGTGTGCAATACGGCGACCGTAGCGTGGTCCGCGCAGCAGGTCTAGAAGCCCGAACCATTGGCCGTGCCAACCCCTTCAACGGCGGACCACCACCCCTCCTTGCACACAGACACCAATGACCAGAGCATACAAAGCGAAGCCACAGTTTCGTGCCTGACATCCTTCTGCACCTCTTCTCCTTTTTCGTTACACATTCCTCCAACTTCCTGAATCATGTGCGGTCGTTACGTCACCGTCTCTCCCATCAAAGCCGTCGAACAGCGCTTCAATGTAAAAGCTTCAAAGCCCTGGAATTCCAACACCAATGTCAGTCATGGCGACTGCGCACCGGTGGTCGCAAGTGACAACCCAAAGGAAGTGCAACTCATGCAATTTGGGTTCACGCCAGGATGGGCAAAAAAACAATATTACATGATCAATGCTCGGGCGGAGGGCGACCGAAATTCGGTCAACGACCCCAGCTACACTGGAGCCATGGGAATCCTCGATAAACCGATGTTTCGGAAGGCAATTCGATCACAACGGTGCCTTGTCGTGGCCGATGCGTTCATCGAAGGTCCGGAACGTGAAAAACTGTCCAAGCCATACGTTATCTACCCACGCGAAGGGACTCGACCATTCGCCTTGGCAGGAATTTGGGACGATTGGTGTAACCCATCGTCGGGTGAATACATCCGCTCTTTTGCAATCCTCACAACCGTCTCAAACAGTCTAACCCAAGCCATTGGACACCAACGTGCACCCGTAATTCTCAACCCAGATAAAGAACGCGAATGGCTCGATCCCAACACCCCACTTGGCGACATCACTTCAATGCTGCGCACTTGGGATGCCAGGCAATTCAACGCCTACCCCATCTCGCCCATCATCCGCGATCCGCGATGCAATGGATCACACCTGTTGGAACCCGTGGGACAGCGTATTTGGCCAGAATTCACTCACGAGATTCATTCGACTCTCGAAGTATTTGGAATGGGTGAGTCACAATCTCGGAGCCGCCGTGCAGCCGAAGTGTCCGACACGTCAAGAGGTGTTCGATACGACTCGAGCCAAGGCACCCTTCCACGCCACAACACGTGGGGACATCAAGGGTCGTTGTTCGAATGATCCCTGCAACCACACACCGCCTCCGTTCTACAACTCATGTACCTGAACACCCACAGTCGCTTTAGCCTTCGCTACGGAATCCTGTCTGTCGACGACATCCTCTCATGGGCGCAGACAGCCAAGGTGACTCACATGGCGTTGACGGATGTGGGAACGACATCCGCAAACTGGGATTTTGTTCGACGGGCAAAGGGATTTGGAGTGGCGCCCGTTTTAGGTATCGATGTGCGGAATGGAAACACTCGGTGCTTTGTGGCCTTGGCCCAACACGCCGAGGGGTACCAAGCCCTATGCCAGTGGTACTCAAAACTCAACCTCGCCGGATCGTCGTTTCCCGATCGTTTGCCCGCCACTGTCCGAGAAGCTGGTGTCACCGCCATTTACCCCTGGTCTGTTTGGCGTTGCGCGCATGACCTCGGCAATTGGTCACCGCTCAGCCATGGCGAATGGATTGGAGTGCAAGCCTGGGAAGTGCCCGAGGTACGCCTTGCAAAGGCCGACCACAATCCCGCCATCGGCCTACGCCTTTTGGCTCTTTGTACGGCGACGTTCACCTGCAAACAAGACTGGAATGCACATCGTCTGCTGCGCGCCATCGACCAAAACACCCTTCTCAGTCGTCTGAACGCGTCGGAATGCGGAGACCCAAGGGACTGCTTCCGAAAACCGGAGGAACTTCAAAAAGCGTACGCCGAAATGCCCGAACTGCTAACAAGATCCGAGGAGGTGTTGGCCAAATGCACCATGACGCTTCCAAAACCACCAGGGGGGCGCCTGCACAACAATCCGCACACCTACACTGGGAGCGAAGACGAAGACGAGGTGCTGTTACGTGCACTTTGTGCCGAAGGCTTGGCTTATCGCTATCCGGACCACGATGACGCGGTTCTTGATCGGATGGAACACGAGATTGACTTGATCCGAAAACAAGGTTTCCTCGCATATTTCCTCATCAATTGGGACATTACGAGCTACGCAAGAAGCCAAGGGTATTTCCACGTGGGGCGAGGAAGCGGAGCCAACAGCCTTGTGGCTTACCTGATGCGTATCACCGACGTCGATCCGATTGAACTCGATCTCTACTTCGAGCGCTTCCTCAATCTTTACCGAACCAATCCCCCCGACTTTGACATCGACTTCTCGTGGACAGACCGCGACGACGTGGTGTCGTACATGTTCCAGCGATTCCCTCATGTGGCGTTACTAGCCGCTTACAACACCTTTCAATACCGAGCAGCAGTGCGAGAACTAGGAAAGGTCATGGGGTTGCCCAAACACGAAATTGACGCCCTGTGTGCCGGGAAATTCAATCCCAATCAGATTGGTGAGATGGAGAGGGTGGTACTCCGATACGCCGCAGTGATTCGAGACTTCCCGAGCAGCTTGACCCTACACGCGTGCGGCGTACTGATTGCTCACGATGACATTCACCGCTACGGTGCTCTTTTTTTGCCACCAAAAGGCCTTCCAACAGTCATGTTTGACATGGTCATCGCAGAAGACATCGGGTTGCACAAGTTTGACATCTTAAGCCAACGCGGACTCGGGAAAATCAAAGACACACTGGACATGGTTCGAGACCGAGATCCAGCAACTGCGGCAGACATTGACATCCACGACATGCGGCGGTTCAAAACGGACGAAGGTGTTCGCACCATGCTTCGCGAAGGCCGCGCCACCGGGTGCTTCTATGTAGAGTCCCCTGCCATGCGAATGCTTATGCGAAAACTGCAGGTTGACGACTACCTTGGATTGGTGGCTGCAAGCTCCGTCATCAGGCCTGGGGTGTCCCGGAGTGGAATGATGCACGCGTACATCGAGCGACACCGCAACCCCGACAGACGCACTGATGCCCACCCTGTACTGCTCCAACTCATGCCCGAGACTTACGGTGTCATGGTATACCAAGAGGACGTCATCAAGGTGGCGCACCAGTTCGCGGGCCTGGACCTCGGAGAGGCCGACGTGCTGCGGCGCGGGATGAGTGGAAAATTCCGCTCTCGGAAAGAGTTCGACCGAGCCCGCGACGCCTTCCATACCAAAGCCATGGCGAAAGGACATGCCCCCGACATGGTTCGAGAAGTATGGCGGCAAATGGAAAGTTTTGCTGGATACGCTTTTGCCAAGGGACACTCCGCCTCATACGCAGTAGAGAGTTATCAAAGTCTCTTCCTCAAAGTGCACTTCCCCATCGAGTACATGTGCGCGTGCATCAACAATTTCGGTGGGTTCTATCGGACCGAGTTTTACGTACACGAAGCCCGCATGCTGGGAGCCCGAATTGAAGCTCCATGCGTCAACACAGTGGGGACATTGGCTGTTGCCAACCTCGAGACACAGACCATCACCCTCGGCTTCAACCTCGTCAAAGACCTTCAGGATGTCACCGTCGCAAACCTAGAACGGGCCCGTGTCGAAGGAGGCCCTTTTGTCTCCATGGTTGACTTTGTAAATCGAGTCGCTCCATCCCTGGACCAACTGACCACCCTCATCCGTGTAGGCGCTCTTCGCTTTGCAGGCGCCTCCAAACACGTGCTCCTTTGGGAAGCCCATTTTTTACTCGCCGCTGAAGCTCAAAATACATCCAGTGCAACAAGGCTAGGACCCAAATCTGCAAAGATGGCAAAGCTCTTGACCTGCAAATGCCCAATGCCAGCACACACCGGTGCAGGAACCGGAGAATTATTTGTCCCTCCCAATCCACGTACATACGTTCTGCCACCACTTGATGCCGCACCCCTGACAGACGCCTTCGATGAATGGGAATTGCTTGGGTTTCCCCTATGCTCGCCTTTCCTGTTGCTGACTGAAGAGGCCAAGGCCATCGTCCAAAGTGGCGTTCTCGCACGCGACCTCCACGAACACATCGACAAAGTCGTCACCGTCGTGGGCTATCTCGTCACGGTCAAGGAAACCTCAACCTCCAAGGGCAAGCGAATGTGTTTTGGGTGCGTCATTGACCTCGAAGGCGCCTGGATCGATTCTGTGCATTTTCCCGAGGTCGCGCGTGACTTCCCCTTTCGCGGGCGAGGGGTATACGCAATTCGAGGCACCGTTTCCGAATCATTTGGGTGCCTCAATGTTGATGCCCAGCATATGGAGCGCCTCGCAACACTCCCTGACCCACGATACGCCGAAAACGGCATCATGCCCGCCGGTGTGGAGAGTGGCTTTCCCGGCCGTCGTCGACAGCCCCCAAAAAGCGCCAAATCCCAAGGATTTTCCACCGGCGGGTTCCCCCATCTCGTTCCTGATTGCAACTGAAAATGTGGAGCCCTCTCAGGGGGCCCTGTGCATTCAGACCACAGAGAGTTACTGAATTAAGATGCGCCGGTCAATTGATCCGCGCGATGGGACGGTGAATTCCAACATGTAACTCCCTGGTCCAAGTGCGCCAACGTCCAAAACATCACGCTCTCCCACTTGCATGGCCCTGACCACGCGACCAGCTGCATCGCGAAGTGTCACAAAGGCATTGTCAATGGTGGGGCCTTTCCAAACCAAATTCAGGGTTTCCGAAGCAGGAATCGGGAAAACGTCCAACGTACCATCTAGCACTTCCATCACCGAGCTCAGATTGACATCCACAATCAAACACTCCTGATTTCCAGAGCATCCATCTGCATTGGTCTCAGTCACGCACACCGATCCTGCACCGCCAACGTTCCACACCACGCTGAGCTCATTGGTACCATTTCCATCTAGGATGTCTCCGCCCACAATGGTCCAATTGTAGGTCGACCCTGCAGTTGAAGTGTACGTGTAAACCTGCAATGTTTGAGAATAAGGGTCCGCGTTACCCACAACGTCGTACTGGCTGATGTAAGAACACAGGCCGTTGTCTTCAATTCCATCGGTGCTGAAATTGCATGCTGTTTCATCGAAACAACTGTAGCCCTGGCAGGAGCAATCGGCTTGATAAACATCACCCTCTGTCAAAGCATTCATGTCGTCACAGACTTCCCCAGGAAAAAAGCAGGAGTTGTCTTCGATCGTCGCCGTTTGATCAAAATTGCATGCCGACACCTCCGTGCAGCCGGCGCACGATACATACTCACATGAATCGTCTTCGTCTGTAGCCAACTCATCAAAGTTGCATGCCCCTGCATCTGTGCAACCAGGTATTTCATTTGGATCACATACACCATCTCCGTCGATGTCAGAAATGCACTCTCCATCGCATCCATAAATGCCGTCATCAAACTCGCAATTTCCATCGTCAGTGGTGGCATTGGGATTGTAATTGCACGCTCCTAAATCCGTGCACCCCTCATGAAGGACCTCCAAAGCGTCGGGACAAAATTGTTGAACGTCATTTTGGTCCCCAGCCAGAAAAACTTGCGCACATGCCTGAATGGTAAAATCGCTGCAAGTGGTTACGCGGGCAATTAAGACTCTCAAATCGTCTCCAGCAACAGCATTGACTGGCCAATCGCCAGTCTCACCAATGATGTATACTGTGCCATTTTCAATGTTCAAACCAGAGCACAAATCACCAGGTTGGCCCATGCCAATGTGACTTGGGAGCTGACCCGCGTCTTGCGACGTTGTCATCCCAATGGTCCAAAAAGAATCGAATTGGTATTCAGGGAAAGCGGCAAAAAAACCAGGATTGTTGCTCGCATCCACTGCAATCGATGTCATTGCAGGGTTGTTGCAACCACAAGGCGCATCAATACCCATTGGGGGCGTCCCCAAAGCCACCACATCGGCATAAACGGCACCCAACACATCCGTGGGGTTGGTGAAGTTGGCATAAACGTGATAGACGCCGTAGTAGGCCAGATCAGACAAGACGTCCTCTGAACTTTCTGTCTCCCAAAGCATGGAATCCAATTCTGCCGTAAATCCTACCATTTGAGCGTTTGCCGGCAAGGCCACACAACTCGCAAGAACCAGCAGCAAACCGCAGGTCGCTTCAACCAAAAGTCGAGAAAAAGTCAAAAATTTCATGAATCGCCGTTTATACAATGCAAAGTAACCTCAAAAAACAACAGTGTTGTCTCTCCCACATTCATCCCAAAAAACTCCTCAAAGACTCGATTTCGTCGATTGAGTAATACTATACATATAATGATATAATAGATTGGTCGTATAAGGTGCGCAGTCATACATTGCCTGTGTAAATTGTTATTGACATGCCAACTCAACCGCTGAATGTAGGGATCAGCGCCCTGCTATGCGCGCTTTCGATTCAATTAAGCGCGCAATACGCCTTAACTGTAGAATCCGCACCAGCCGTGGGTTCAGGCGGAACGGTGTATCGATTCTACGTCAACGCTGAAGATCCAACCGACAAATTCTCTGCGGTCTATGGGACCGACGAGGACCACATCTTGATCAACACGCCAGACAACATCTTCAACAGCCCGTTCAATGCGGGATGGAATGCCGCCAGCATCAACCCCGCGTTCCTGACGGCGTTCCCCGATCTTGCGGATGACAGCTATGCGACGGTTGGTTTGACGGGGCCTGCTTCACTCGCGGCGGCGGGGTCAACAGACCCATCACTCGTTGAAGACCCCAGCTTAAGCACCACTGTTTCAGACTACTTTGTGACCGGTGGAACTTCTCTCAATGTGAACACCTTTACTGGTGCATCATGGTATGTGCTCAACACGGCCGCCAATGCTTTGCCCGTGGATGGCCGATGGCTTGTCATGCAAATCACCACAACAGGTAGCATTTCGGGCCAATTGAATTATCAGGTTTTCCCATTTGGCGAAGGTGAAAACCAAGTGCGTATCAGCAACAATTTTGACGGTGTGGGAACGTTTCCCATGCTTGATGTGCTCGGGTGTACAGATGAAGCTGCTTGCAACTTCAACAGCAATGCCAATGTGAACGATGGCTCTTGTCAATTCTGTGGATGCGATAATTTATCAAATGACGCGGAATACAACCTGACCATTGAACCTAGCGAAGCCACAAATCCAAACTTCACCCGCTATCGCTTTTACGTGAACATGATGGATGCCGACGACACCTTCAGCGCAGTATTCGGCAACAGTGAGCAACCCTTGTTGGTCAATGTCCCTGAAGGAGCCTTCAATACCGGATTTAACCCAAGCTGGAGCGCCTCTGGGATTAACCCCGCATTCGTGGCACAGTTTCCAGAAATGGCAGACGACACCTACGCAACCATTGGCCTGACGGGACCCGCTTCCACCTCAGGAATACCTGGTGCCGCAGACCCCGGTCTGGCCGAAGATCCAGACCAAAGCATCACACCTTTCTTTCTCACGGACGGAGCCACAGAACTCGTAGCCGACATGATTGTGGGTTCATCTTGGTTTGTCCTTAACGATGCTGGCAATGCCTCTCCCAACAACGACCTCCAGGTTCTCGTGCTCCAAGTGACCACTTCGGGAGAAATCTCAGGACAAATCAATGTCCAAATCTTCCCCATGGGTGATGGAGATGAGGCCCAAATACTCAATTTCTTCTTCGACGGTCCAGGAACTTTCGTCGCTGGAAATGCGAGCAACGCTTGCGGGTGTACAGATGAGACTGCCAACAACTACGAACCCGATGCGGAATACGACGACGGTTCTTGCGAGTTCAATGTTTTGGGCTGCACGGAAATTGACGCTTGCAACTTCAATCCAGAGGCCAACGAAAATGACGGGTCCTGCGTTTTTGAGGACGCACTAGGGGTATGCGATGGGGAGTGTGCTCTCGACGATGACCAAGACGGCATCTGTGACGACGTGGACGATTGCGTTGGCGAGCTCGATGCATGCGGAATCTGCAACGGCCCCGGAAGCATTTACGAATGTGGGTGTACCGACATTCCCGAAGGGGACTGCGACTGCGACGGAAGCCAGCTTGACGCGCTAGGAATATGCGGTGGAACATGCACGTCGGATGCCGACAGCGATGGAATTTGTGACGACGTCGACGATTGCGTTGGCGAGCTCGACGCTTGCGGAATCTGCAACGGCCCCGGAAGCATTTACGAATGTGGGTGTACGGACATTCCCGAAGGGGACTGCGACTGCGACGGAAGCCAACTTGACGCACTAGGAATATGCGGTGGTACATGCGCGTCAGATGCCGACAGCGATGGAATCTGTGACGACGTGGATCCCTGTGTTGGCAACCCCGAAGATTGCTGCAGCGACTACAACCAAAATGGACTCTGTGATGCCAACGAAGTCGTGGGGTGCACCTTCCCCAATGCGCCTAACTACGACCCATCGGCTACCATGGACAACGGCACATGCATTGCCTCATGCTACGCCGACATCAATGGTGATGGGCACATTCAACTCTCAGATTTGCTCGATTTGTTGCAGTTCTTTGGTTTGTACTGTTCAGAAGTGGAAGACCTTTGAGCATCTCGGCATTCCATTCAAAATACATTCGCCGGGATGTGACACATGCTGCATCCCTCTTTCTTTCCTTCGTAGTTTGGTTTGTCTCTTTCGCCCAAAACCCCATGGGCCTTCCCCCCTGTGGCACCGACCTCGTCCACGAGGACCTGTCTGCAACCTCTTCTCCCTACCTCGCCAACAGGGCCCTTTTCGATTCGGTTTGGCACCAAGGGTCCGCCCTGGCTTCCTCCGACTCCATGGAGATCTACACCATCCCCCTTGTGGTGCACGTCATCCATCGCGGCTCGCCCATCGGCGTGGAGGAGAACATCAGCGACGCCCAAATCCTCTCTGCCATCCATGCCCTCAATGAAGATTTCCGGAGAGTTGCAGGCAGCAACGGTGAAGGCTCTGGTGTAGATGTCTTTGTTCAGTTTGAACTGGCACAACGCACCCCAGAGGACCTCCCTACCACAGGAATCGTTCGAGTGGATGGGTCTGTGGTCCCAGGCTACACTGAGCACGGCATTGCGGCCGTCGACGTCTTACCCGGGGCCGATCAAGTAGCTGTAAAGTCTTTGTCCTCGTGGCTTGGTGACGACTATCTCAACGTATTTGTCGTTCCAGAAATCAATGGAAACAATGGTGGGGGGGGCATTCAGGGGTTTGCTTACACAGCACCCACGGGAGATGTCAGAGACGGGGTCACCCTTCTTTACAATGTCATTGGAACAGTGGGGACGCTCAAGCCTGAACGAACCCTCAACCGCACTCTTACCCATGAAGTTGGCCACCACTTCAGCCTTCTACACACATTTGCAGATACGGACGATTGCGAAGTAGAAAACAACTGCAACACCAGTGGAGACGAAGTTTGTGACACCCCTGTGACCCTCGAAAACAGTTCATGTACAAGCGGAACGTGTCCCAACGCGCAGCTCGAAAATTACATGGACTACACCCCAACTTCCTGCCGCAATGCGTTTACCCATGGACAACGCGCACGCATGCGAATGTGCCTTGAAACCGTGAGGTCCAGCTTGCTAGAAAGCTTGGGGACACAACCTGTCGTGGGAGTCGACCTCAAACCCGTCGCCGTCAACCAAGCTTCTGTATGCACACCGACATGGCAACCCTTCCTGTCCATCCAGAATCAAGGCGCTCAGTCTGCACACGGATTCACCGTCCAATGGTCAGTCCAAGGCATCCCTCTGTCGCCGCTTTATTTCAGCGACTCGATTCCCGCGGGCTTCACCTTGAATGTTCCGTTGACAGAGATGTTGTTGCCCGCCGCATCCACATCATGGGAATTCATCGTTGTCGCCGATGATGCGCTTGATGAAGTCACGAGCAACGATACCCTGTCTCACACGTTAACCTACACACCCAACGACGCATGGACGCTGACCATCCAAACTGATTTTTTCGCCAACGAAACGAACTGGAGTGTAGTAGACTCGGCAGGCACTGCAATTTGGAGCGGCGGAGATTACCCTTTGGGCGCCACCACATATGTGCACCAGGCTTGCGTGCCACCAGGGTGTTACAGCCTCGTTGTAACTGACTCTGGGGAAGATGGGTTGGCGCTCGGCGGGTCTTTGATCCTCGAAAACGCCCTTGGCGACACCCTCGCTCACATCGTCGCAGGAACCAATTTCGGCGGCATGACTTCCATCGATGTCTGCGCCGATACTCCTTTCTTTTACAACTCCTGGACAAACGAAGACCCGGTCTGCCCAAGCGACAACACGTGTCCAGACTTCAATCTAAACGGGCTTTGTGACGACGAAGAACTTGTTGGGTGCACATATCTCGGAGCTCCCAATTTCTCACCACAAGCAACCTTGGATGACGGAACTTGCCTGCCAGCATGTCCAGGTGACTTGAATGGAGACGGATTTGTCCAAGCCACCGACCTCCTCGAATTCCTCGCTGTATTCGGTTTGCAATGCGGCCCTTAGAGACACAAATGACTGATTTGTGATTCTTTTTGGCATGTCTCATCACGACAACCCTTCATTCACTCATCCAAGCGCAATACGCTTTGTCCCTACTGAATCATCGCTGACTCGATGGCGTCGGCCTCGAGCGGGATGTGCGCCATGAGGTCGTGGAAGCCGTCTTCGGTGATGACGATGTCGTTCTCGAGACGGATGCCGAGGTTTTCCTCGCGGATGTAGATACCAGGCTCGACCGTGAACACGTGGCCAGGAGCGATGGGCTCGTGCCAGTGGCCGACGTCGTGGACGTCGAGGCCGATGAAGTGCGACGTGCCGTGCATGAAGTACTTCTTGTAGGCGGGCCAAGCAGGGTTTTGTTTTTCGACGTCGTGGCGGTCGATCAACTTGAGGTCGAGGAGCTGGGCCGTCATCAGGTCGCCGACCTCCTTGTGGTAGTCGTGGAGCGAGACGCCGGGACGGAGGAGCTTCATGGCGTCCTGCATCACCGAGAGGACCGCGTTGTAGACCGCGCGCTGACGGTCCGTGAAACGGCCTGAGACCGGGACGCAGCGCGTCATGTCGGACGCATAGTTGCCGTACTCGGCGCCCACATCCATCAAGATGACGTCACCAGCTTTGCACTCGGCAGAATTCTCGATGTAGTGGAGGACGCACGCGTTGAAGCCCGAGCCGATGATGGGTGTGTACGCGAAGCCGCGGGAGCCGCGGCGCAGGAATTCGTGCATGAACTCCGCCTCAATCTCGTACTCCATGACGCCGGGCTTGACGAATTGCAAGACGCGGTCAAAGCCCGCCTTGGTGATATCGCACGCACGCTGCATCTGGTCGATTTCCGAGGCCTGCTTGAGGGCGCGGATGGAATGCAGGATGGGCGCGCTGCGCTCGATTTCGTGGTTGGGGTATTTGGCGCGAAGGGCCGCGTTTTCCCGGTCCGTGCGGGTCTCGACCGTGAGGCGTGCCCGCGTGTGTTGGTTGTCGTTGAGATAGAGCGACTGCGCCTCGGCCATCAGGCGGTGAAGCGTGCGTTCGAACGCCGTCGTCCATTGGACGTTGGCGATGCCCGTCTCGGCGGTGGCTTGAGGTTTGGTGAGTTTGGCCCCCTCCCAAATCGCGAGCTCCTCGTTGGTCTCCAAGGTGAACAAAATCTCGCGGTCGGCGGGATTGTGTGCGTCGGGGAACAGGAGCAGCACCGTGTCTTCTTGGTCCACACCTGCGAGATAAAAGATGTCCGCATGCTGCTTGAAGGGCAAGGTGCCGTCTGCGCTTGTGGGGTAGATGTCGTTGCTGAAGAACAGGGCGAGGCCACCGGGCTTCATGTACTTCATGAACGCTTCTCGGTTCCGGGTGTAAAGGTCAGAGGGAAGTTTTTGGTACCGCATGCCCCGAAGGTACAGCGCGCGCTACCTTCGCAGCATGAGCGAACGCATTTCCACCTCCAACGCCCCCAAACCCGTCGGCCTCTACCCCCACGCTCGCCGCGTAGGCAACCTCCTGTTCTTGAGCGGCGTCGGTCCGCGAACGGCAGGCAGCGACTCCAATGATAGTGGCGTTCCAGGATTGGAATTGGACCACAACGGCAACTTCAAGGCTTTTGACTTTGAAGCTCAAGTCCACAGTGTCTTCGCCAACGTCAAGTCCATCCTCGAGGCGAGCGGAAGCAGCTGGGAACAGCTCGTCGACGTCACCGTCTTTCTCGTAGACATGAACCGGGACTTCCAAACCTTCAACCGCTTGTACGCGGAGTATTTCAAGGACAACCAACCTTGCCGGACGACGATGGAAATCAACCGGCTCCCGACCCCAATTGCCATCGAATTGAAGTGCGTGGCCACGGTGGAGTAAGTGCCTCAATCAGGATTGAAGGTTTGCTGGTCACTGCAGGAGTTCGTTAACAACCCTCGTGACAACCTCCCAAAACCCCCCTTGCAATGGAAAGTCACTTTCCGAACTTGCAAGCATGTCCACGGAATCGAATACTGACCATACCTTCGACCCCACAATTCTCGACAAGCTCAATCAGCTTCAAGAGAAATATGCAGCCATGGGGCAAGACCTCAGCAGCTACCTCGATGGTCTACTGTACGCCGACTACCGGACATACTGGGATTTGATTCACCTCGACACCTTATTGAGTCTGCAACGCCCACAGACCCCAATTCCCGATGAAGTGGTGTTCATTGTTTATCACCAAATCACAGAACTGTACTTCAAACTGTCGCTCCACGAATTTGAGCGAATGGCGCAAGAGGCGAGAGAGAACAACGGCGACGTCAGCGAGGCCTTTTTGCTTGAGCGCGTGCGCCGTGTGAACCGCTACTTCGAGGCCCTGACAACAAGTTTCAACATCATGGTCGACGGCATGGACCGCGCTGAATTCATGAAATTCCGCATGTCCCTGTTGCCCGCTTCAGGCTTCCAGAGTGCGCAATACCGGATGATTGAAATTTGTTCCACTTCCTTGGACTGCATTGTTCACCACAACCTTCGTGACCAGTACGCCGATCACACGGTGGATGACATCCCCGAACTCATGGCTCACCTGTATTGGCGAGAGGGTGCAGTCGAATTGTCTAGTGGCGACAAAACATTGACCTTAAAGCAGTTTGAAGCCAAATACGACGAGGAACTCGAGAAGTTGGCCCGCGACATGTTCAGCTCAAATGTCCGCAAGCTCGCCGCCGAAATAGAAGGAGGACCGTCCAAAGATCTGACTGACGCCTTGCGCTGGCTCGACGTCAACGTGAACGTCAACTGGCCGCTCGCTCATTACAAAAGTGCCGTTCGTTACCTCCACAAAGACCCCATCGACATCGCGGCCACAGGCGGGACCAATTGGCAAAAGTATCTGCCACCAAAATTCCAAAAGTGCATTTTCTTTCCTGAGTATTGGAGCGAAAAAGAGCGTGCTGAGTGGGGCAGGGGATGGGTCGTCAAAGAGGTGTTTGGTCAAGGCTCATGAAGTCGTCGTCGAGTGAGGCATGGGCGTTCTTATTCTTGGCCATGACAGCAGCTCTTGCCGTCGGGTGTGCGGGCGGTGATGATGGTTCATCCGCAGGCGGAGTATTTAGCAACAGCGCATCAACGAATCCAAACATGCGATTTGGGGTGCTTTGGGACGACATGCTCGTAGATTCTGGCAGAGTCAAGTCAGGCCAAAGCTTGTCACACCTGCTCGATCCTGCCGGAATTGATGCAGGGCGAATTGCGACTCTCGCAGCCAACAGCCGCCAAACTTGGGACGTCCGCAACATGAAAGCTGGCCAACGTTGGTGGCTGGCGTCAAAAGCGGTCCGAGACAGTGCTGAAGCCGAGCCAAAAGTGGTGCCTCGGTGGTTCATCTACGAGCGCAACCCCAAAGACTATGCTCTCTTTTCATTGGCTGACACACTTGGGGTCCGCCTTGATTCCTATCCCGTAGATACCGTTTATGCGCGTGCCCAAGGCGTCCTCGAAAACTCATTGTACGCGGACTTTGAGAACATTGGTCATCCAAACACCTTGGCCGTAGCCTTGGCCAGTGTCTACGCTTGGACCATCGATTTCGTTCGCGTCCAAGAGGGCGACTCGTACGACGTCATTTACCGCATGGAAATGGTGAATGGTGCTCCCGCGGGTATGCCTGTGGTACTGTCCACTGTATTTACGCATTGGAATCGTCCGATCGAAGCATACCGTTTTGAACACCCAGACATTGAAGGATACTTTGACATCGAAGGTGGGTCCTTACAAAAAGTATTTCTGAAGGCTCCCGTCGAATTCAGTCGCATCTCGAGCCGCTACAATGCCAAGCGGTTTCACCCGGTCTTGAAAAAAGTAAAGGGCCATTTTGGAACTGACTATGCTGCCCCTGCTGGAACGCCCATCATGGCTGTTGGTGATGGGGTCGTCACCAAGAGCAGCTACACCTCGGGCAACGGCAAATATGTGAAGATTCGTCACAACAGCACTTACGAAACTCAATACCTCCACATGTCGAAACGGGCCGTCAAAAAGGGACAGCGCGTCAAGCAAGGTGAAACCATCGGTTATGTGGGACAAACGGGGCTCGCCACTGGACCACACGTGTGCTTTCGGTTTTGGAAAAACGGAAAGCAAATCGACCACCTTCGGGAAGAATTCCCTCCCTCAGACCCCATCGATGCTGACCTCCAACAAGCGTTTGCGAGGGAGGTCGTGCGACTTGAAGATTTGAAACGTTCACTCCAACCCAATGCCCAGCCCGTTAAGCCTGACGGGCTGAGATGACTTCTTCCAAAATGGCTTGCAACTCCTTCCGCTCCTCGCCTGTCAGGGCGGGAATTGCCTCTGAATGGTAGTACCATTTCAAAACTCGCTGCTTCATTTGCAGAGGCACGAGCCTTGCGAGAAGTTGCTTTAAACCAGAAGATGTCAAGGCCCTGTTGAGACCCTCATATCTGGACAGTCCCGCCACATTTGCATCCCCACCCTCTTCACCCAACATCAAGTCCAGTGGGGTCAGGCCGAGCCAGACTTGGAGGTCATACCAAGTTTTTTCGTTGCGAAGGGCTCCTAATTCGAGCACGCGAAGTTGGTCGCCGGGAAAAAGCCTCCGCCAGCGATTGATTTGGGCCTCGTACAGGCTCAGCTCTACAAAAAGCTCGCTGCGCCCCCAGGAGGGGTCCGGATGATTCAAATCAGCCCTCACCACATCCACCACGGACCCTTTTACGAATCCGTATTTGCGCGCCATGAGGTAATGAGAGAAAATCCGCTCCACTGGGTCGCGCAAGCATACCACAATCTTGGCCGCGGGATGAGCCTCTTTCAGCGCTTTTGGCGCCGAAGAAGACCACAAATAAGACGTGCTGCATTCCCCAATGACCCGATGACCATCATTGGCCCCTGAAAACAAACGTGAATAATCGCTTACCTCACGAACAAACCCCACCTGCCTCGCAGGCAATGGATCCGATTGTTTGAGGTAATCTGCGATGTCCAGCTTAGTATTGGCTAGGAAGGCCCTCGAAAAACGGCTTGGGTCGATGTCTGCCCTGCTGTGATAATTCGGCTCTTTCAACGGGCTCAGAAATACTTCGGGATGTGAATTCAGTCGAGCATACAACGTCGTGGTCCCGCACTTGGCCGCACCAATGACAAAAAAATTAATGCGCTTCAACACGTCTTGGATGGGATGACTCATGTTGTTGTGGTGTTTTCTCCTCCTCGAATGGCATCCCAAACAGACAATCCCAACAACCGCTTTACAGCAACTGCCGCAGCGACGTTCCAAAGAACCATACTTAGGGCGGTTGAGACGGCCGCACCGGTAATTCCAAATCGAGGTATCGCCCAAGCGTTCAACACTAAGTTGCAGAATGCAGCAAACCACAGAATGCGTTGCGCCGAACGCTCATGCCCCGTCATGTTGAGCAAATACATGACAGGACCACACAACGCATTCACCACCTGACCCAAACTCAACCATACGAGACACGCTGACCCCGTCACAAAAACCTCTCCAAACCATCCCATCCACCACCTTGGTGCTGCAACCAAAATCACAAATGCTGGGAGGCTAAAAGCCACGTTGAGTCGCGTCGTCTGACGCAGAATTGCCCGAAGTCCTTTGTCATCCCCTGACGCGTGTCGCTCGGCAAAAAGCGGAGCAGCATAACTGTTGACCGCTGCCTGCACCAGCGTAACCACGGCCGCCATGCGAAATGCCACGCGGTAGATTCCCACCTGGTCCTCTTCGAGAAAATGACCCAAAAGCAATGTGTCTGTCCAACTCATCACCAAGAACATGGCAGAGCCCAACAACATGGGCCAGCCCGTACTTAGCATTGACTGCCAACCCCACTCAGCGGGGAAGACCCTCATCTGCCTCCTCGCGGCTTCCCCCATTTTGGGCAAAGACAAGACCAACAGCGTCAAACCCAATGCCGTGCTTGCTCCAAGTGAATATGCATAGGCAGGCACGACGCCCAAACCCATGATGACCATGATTACCACTGCGACAGCAGCCACAATTCCCGGTTGCAACAAAGCATAACTTCTCATCCTTGAAAGGCCCCGCAACGCCTCAGACGAGACCCCCCAAATTGTGAAGATGGGAATTCCTGCCACGACCCATGGCCATGTCGTTGCCAACAACGGGTCCCCTAACCACAAGGTCAACGAGGGCGCTGCATACCAAATCACGCATGCCAACAGAGGCGCAGCCACCAATCCCGTCATTGCCACCACACGCAACACAAGTGGCCACTGAATCTCTTGCACACCCTTCACGCTCGTCGAAGCCATCCATTTGACAAGCACACCGTCAAGTCCCAGTCTTGAAACCATGGCGGCCATGGTCAGCACTGTCAAAGCAAGTTCAAAACGACCGTAAGCCGCAGGCCCCTCATACCTGCTAACCCACCACGCCAAAGCATAAGCCGATGCCGCGCCAATGAGCTTCACAGCCAACATGAGGCCAGAAGCGCGCAAAAGTTTGGACGAGGGTTTTGACACGCTTCAAAGGTAGACCTCCCGTACCTTCACCGCATGTCGCTTCGGCAGGTCCTCGAATCTCACGCTTGCGCCCACTTCATTCGACGCGCCTCGTTCCGCCCCGAGGACGCGATCCAAATATTTAGCTCCCCAAGAGGAGGAAGCACATGGCTTATGTCTCTCCTAAGTCAGTTGCCCGGCGTGGCCAGTCTCTGGGAGCCTTTTCATTCAAAAAAAGGCGTCGTTCCAAAGCACTGGGGAGCCCGCCCCCACCCTGATGCCTTCAGCGAAGGTGACAGCGCGATTCTTGGTGAAGTCCTTGCCGGCCATCGCGTCAATGCTTGGACCTGCTCTCGAACACCTCTTCAACAAGCAAAAAACGCTTCACAACTCCTCATCAAATATGTTCGAGGCAACCGTCTCCTGCCATTCATCCTTGACAAGTGGCATCTGAAGCACAAACCCATCCTCCTCATGAGGCATCCTTTGGACGTGGCGATTTCTCAATTGCGTGCTTTTGGCGAGCGTCCTCGCGATGTAAGGGTGAACAAAGTATATCCCGGCCACACAAAACTCCAGAAGCGCTGGGCAGAATTAAGCCAAGTGGCAGACCCTTTGGAGCGCCATCTACACCTCTGGTGTTTGCTCAACGCCACATTGTGGGAGGACATGTCTCGAGACCACCGCGTCATTGCCGTCCATTACCACGACCTTGCCATGCAACCAGAAAAAGAGCTTTATCGAATCATAGAAGCCCTCGATTTGACCCCTGCTCGTGCCCGACAATCAACGCAGAATTTCGTTAGCTCATTGGACCCGAGCAAAACAAGCGACACTGATTTTAAAGGCGACTTTTTGGCGAACAATCACGACCAGCTTTGGAAGAATCTTGGCTCGATTGACGATGAACGGAAAGCCATTTTACAAAGTGTGCTAGATCAGCATGGCTTTTCCATATACAGCATGAGTGATGTGGCCCCGCAACGAGCTTAGGTTTTGGCAACAATTAGCCTTTTGCCATAAATACCAAACCGTACAACTTCATTTGCTTGACCATGGATTGAAGGCCATTGCTTCGTGTGGGGCTGAGGTGAGTGTTTAGTCCTATCCTGTCTAAAAAGAACAATTTGGCCGAGGCAATGTCTGATGCTGGAGCGTTGCTGAGAACACGAATCATCAAGGCGGCGAGACCTTTGGTGATGATGGCATCGCTGTCCGCAGTAAAAATGACTTCGCCATTGACGCCCTGCTTAGCATTAAGCCAAACTCGACTTTGACATCCCTTGATCAAGTTGTCGTCCACTTTGTCTGCTGGATCAAGAGCATCCAGCTCCTTGCCCAAGGAAATGATGTATTCATATTTCTCCATCCAGTCGCCCATCTTGGCGAACTCATCTTCGATGTGCTCTTGACGCTGGTCAATCACTGATGCCATGAAGTAAAGGTACATGCAGGGT
>Ga0160422_10000281_pt1 | contig 30265 bp, 25 predicted proteins | sample Fk160mmetaG_FD_108192 | JGI IMG/M metagenome (GOLD analysis project Ga0160422, IMG submission 108192) | Marine microbial communities from the Central Pacific Ocean - Fk160115 60m metaG | ecosystem: Environmental > Aquatic > Marine > Oceanic > Photic zone | place: The Central Pacific Ocean...
ACTCAAATGCCAGTCTGTACCAATCACTTTCTCCATAATCGTACCCGCTGCCATCTCCTCCTATTAAAACTAAACTCTGCTTAATTGCTTCTTTTTTTATTTCATATGGTTTAAATTTTGTTGGAGGTAACTCTGTAGTAATAACTTTATATACTGAACTTATGTCAGTTTTTGTAGATACAATCCCATCGAATTTTTTCATAATTCTAAATTTAGGACTTCCTATATAAATAACTTTGGCTCCTGTTAATTTAGCGAACAAGTAAGAAGGTATGGCTGTCCTAGAACCAGAACAAATTACTAAATCATATTTATAATCAACAAGGTTAGGATTTAGAAGTTTAAGTAAAAATAAATACAATTTTTCACTTACTAATGTAAGAGTTCTCTCAAGAAAACCTGGTAGAGCTATTAAATCTTTGTTTAAAAAATAGATATCTTTTTTTTTGCTGTATTCTTTGATTATTTCTCTTAATCCCAAACTTTGACTTAAGTGACCCGATTTTTTATCGGCTACAATTGCAATCTTCATATAAAGCCGTTTGAAACTACAACTTCATACCTATTTTTATCAATTAGTGAATAAGCTACATTTCCACCTGCTTCTTTAACTAAACAAATACCAGCTGCAAAATCCCATAAATAAACACCCTTTTCAGCATAATAGTCACACTTACCAGATGCTACATAGGCGCATGAAAGTGCTGCGCTACCAAACATCCGAACCTTCTTCCAGCCTTTAAGATGCTCCAAGAAATTTATTGAAGATTCTACTGTTTCTGATGCTGGAAAGCCTGTTGCTATTGAGGCTTTACTTTTTAAAGCAATATCTGAAACAGAAATTTTTTTATTGTTGAGAAATGCTCCATGGTCTTTAATAGCTACATACATTTGATTGTTATTAAAATTATAGATTACTCCGATTAACGCCTCATCTCCCTCCATTAAAGCAATGGAAACACAACACTCATCCAGTCCTCTAAAATAATTAGCAGTACCATCTATTGGATCTATAACCCAAAATTTTTCTGTTGAAATTACACCTCCATATTCTTCTCCCAATATAGCTATATTGGATTTCTCTAATCTAGTTCTAATGAGTTTTTCAGTATCTTGATCAATTATTAATTTTATATCTCGGCCTTCATCTTTATAGACTTCTTTTTTTTCAAATTTGCTCTTTTGAAGAAATTCCCCTGCTTCTATAGCAGCATCAACGGCTAAATTTTTTAATTCATTTAAATTCATTTGATGAATGGCTTCCATGAGCTCTTACACATTTCTTCAAGAGATTTTTTTGCTTTCCATTTGAGTATGTCTTTTGCTTTTGTGGGATCAGCATAACATTCAGCAACATCACCATCACGTCTTTTTTCATAAGATAAGGGTATTTCTACATTATTTACCAGTTTAAATTTTTCAATTAATTCTAAGACAGTAATTGAATTACCAGTTCCAAGATTAATAGTCATAGAACCGCTAAATGTTTTTATAAAATTCATTGCTGAAATATGCCCTTCAACTAAATCATCAATATGAATATAATCTCTTGCACCAGTTCCATCACTTGTTGGGTAGTCATTTCCCCAAATATACATTTGATCATCAACACCAAGCGCAACCCTTATTAACCTTGGCATAATATTATTTGGGGAAGCATATGGATCATCATAAATTATGTTTTCATTATGAGTCCCAACTGGATTAAAATATCTCAACATCACGGCATCAATATCTCCAGTTTTAGCTACATCATTAATTAAGAATTCGCTTGCTATCTTTGTTGAACCATAGCAAGAAATTGGTGACAAAGCCTCAGTTTCGTTAAGTGGCTGATTATCATTATTACCATAAACTGTTGCAGAAGAGGAGAAAATCAATTTCTTGATCTTGTTATTTCTCATTGTTTTGATCAAGTTTAAAGTTGATAAAGTGTTGTTTTCCCAGTATTTAATTGGTTGAATCTCTGATTCTGCAACTGCTTTAAGTGCAGCAAAATGCACGACACAATCAATAGATCCTTTATGCTCACTTAATATATCATCCAAAGGGATTTCTTCTTTTGCTATATCAATCTGATGAAAAGTATAGGATTCAAAATTATTTAATAAAAAATTTGTGACTTTCTCATCTGAGTTAACGTAACTATCAAGGCCAATTACTTCATAGCCTGCCGAAAGCAATTTATGACAAAAAGTGCCACCAATATATCCTGCTGAACCTGTAACAATTATTTTCAATTTTTTTGCCTAAAAATATATTTAGGTAAAAGAATAAAATAGATAAGTGCATATACCAAGAAATACCAAAATGAAATAAACATTAAAGCAGAACTATTAGTTGAAAATATATTTGCTGAAACCATGAACGGAAGGTTAATTGAGACAATAAAAAGAGAGACAATTAGATGTCTAACCCTCACTTTTCTGAATCCAATTTTATTTGAGACTCTTTTATAAATTAACATGTGAAAATGAAGTCCATCTGGCTGCAGAGCAGACTTGCCTCTAATAAATGTTTTCCTAATAAAGGAAAATAAAACTTCAGTTACTGGATAAATCAACATTAAAAAAACAAACCATGGAGATAAATCATTTGTTTGTTGGTGAATAATTAAACCTGTAGCGATTAGTGTTCCAATAAGATAGGCACCTGCATCCCCAAGAAAAATTTTGCCAAATAAATTTAATGTGAAAATACCCAATAAAGCAAAAAAAATTGGAGCCATGAAGAAATGTAAATCTCCTGAGGCATTTCCAACAAAAAAAAGAGTAGCATAGAGCGTAAAACAGTACCCTAGCAACAATGCATTAAAACCATCTATTATATTGAATGAATTGGCGATGCCTACAAAAGCAAAAATTAGAAAAACCAAGGCAAAGATATCAAATTTTAATAACATATCTATAAAAACAATATCAACAAATCTAACTTCTAATCCAACAAAAAAGAATAATAAAAAGGGAGTTGGCATCATAAGTAGAATTCTTTGATAAGGTTTTATATCAAAAAAAAGATCATCAAGAAATCCAGCTGTAAATATAGGTAAAGAACTAATTAAAATATAAAGAAAAATAATATCTATATTTTCGTAGTCTAATAAGTACCAACATAACAAGGATAAAAATAATACTGGGCCACCCATCCTAGAGGTAGATTTTTTGTGAAATGTTTGTGGTGAATTTCTTTTGGGTGTGAATGTATGATATTTATTTTGGTACCAAAAAAAGGATGAAAGCGCTACAGCTGAAAAATAAGTAAACATAATTTATGTACAAATTATAATCCTTTTTCTATCGTAGATTTAATAAAATTCATGAAATTTCCAGCATCTACACCATTTATAACTCTGTGATCATACGAAAGTGAAAATGGCAGAACAGTTGTCTCAATAACATTTCCATTTTCTATTTTTACATCACTTCTTGCTCTTGAAACCCCAATGATGCCTACTTCTGGTGGGTTTATTATGGGTGAAAAACCAGTCCCACCAATACCACCTAAACTAGATATAGTAAATGTTGAACCTGTAATATCATCTTTCATTAACTTCTTATCTCGGGCTTTAATAGAAATTTCTAAAATCTTTTCAGCTATTTGTCCGATCTTTAAATTATTTACATCTTTTATAACAGGGACTACCAATCCTTGATCAGTATTTACGGCTACCCCTATATTGATATATCTCTTTAGCATTAATTTCCCATCATCTACCAAAGATGAGTTCATCAAAGGGAATTGCTCTAGGGCAAGGGACGTTGCTTTAATAATGTATGCAAGAGGAGTAATTTTAACAGCTGAGATCTCATTTAAATCTTTTCTTTGTTTTTCAATTTTCGCTATCTCTGCTTCCTCAAAATGTGATACATGAGGTATTGACTGCCATGATTGAGTTAAGTTCTTAGCTGCAGCCTTCCGAATTTTTGATTGATTCTCAATTTCATAATCTCCAAAAACTTCCAAACTTTTTAAATCGGCATATTCAATTTTTTGGATACTGCTATTGGAATGTATGAAATTCTTGAGATCGTCTTTAGTGATCATCTTATTTTTCCCTGAGCCAATTATTTGTTTGAGATCTATCTCAAGCTCTCGAGCTATTTTTCTTACTGCGGGCCCAGCATTTATCCCACTAAAATCTATTGAAACTTTTTCAATTATTTGCCCTGTATCTTCAATTAACGAAGATTCATTAGGAATAATCTCAGTTTTTTCTTTTTCTTCCTTTAGCTCTTCAAGCTCTTCAATTTCTTCTACCTCAATAACAGCAAAAACCTTTCCCTCTCTTACGCTATCACCCTCTTTAACTTTTATATCTTTGATTTTGCCATCATAGTCTGACGGCACTTCCATGGCAGCTTTCTCCGACTCCAACACAATAATTGGATCATTTTTGCTTAGCCTTTCACCTTTCTTCACAGAAATTTCAATAATTTCTGTATCTTCTGCTTCTCCTAAATTAGGAATTTTTAACTCTATTTCTTTCATCTGGTAAAAGGAGGTTTTTTGTTAAGTTTCACCTTGAATTTATTCTTAAATCTTTTTGCCTCTTTTGGAAGACCACATACCAATAAAGCATTATAAGCAATATGATTAGAGTCGATTTCAAAAAATTCTCTTAATTTTTCTCTAGTGTCACTTCTACCGAAACCATCTGTGCCCAGACATATATAATTTCCATTTATCCATTTTCTTATTTGCTCTGCATATAATTTTTGATATTCAGAAACTGCAACAGTGGGCATTTCACTTTCAAAGCAGTTTTCAACATATGATTTAGTATTCTGTTCATTCATATTCTCTTGATCAGCTATCATGCCACCTCTCGATAACTCATTGAAACTTGTAATACTCCAAATATCTGCTTTAATATCAAATTCTTGTAATTTATTTGACGCTTCTAAAGCAAAACGTAATGTAAGTCCTGACGCTAATATACGAACGTCAGCCTCTTTCTCTTTCCTGAATAAGTATGCTCCTTTCATTATTTCAGAATCTTTAAGATTTTTGGGTCTTTCAGGATGTATATAGTTTTCATTCATTAGAGTTAAGTAATAATAATTGTCGTTATTTTGTACATACATATCATCGATCCCATTTTTTATAATTGTTGCTAGTTCATAATCAAAACAAGGATCATAAGATTTACAGTTTGGAATTGTTTGAGCTAATAAGTGGCTATGCCCATCTTGATGCTGTAGGCCTTCACCATTAAGTGTTGTTCTGCCCGATGTTGCACCTAATAAAAAACCTCTTGCTCTAGCATCACCTGCAGCCCAGGCTAAATCGTGTATTCTCTGAAACCCGAACATTGAATAGTAAATATAGAATGGAATCATAGGTAGAGAGTTATTTGAATAAGAAGTGGCTAATGCAATCCATGCTGAAAAAGCTCCTGCCTCATTTATTCCTTCCTCTAGCATCACTCCATCTTCAGACTCTCTGTACCACATCACTTTATCAGCGTCCTCTGGCTGGTATTTTTGACCTTCCTTGCTATAGATACCAAATTGTCTAAAAAGACCGTCCATTCCAAAAGTTCTCGCCTCATCAGGCACAATAGGAACTATATTTTTCCCAATTTTTTTATCTCTCAATAAAGAGGTGATAATCCTAACAAAAACCATTGTAGTTGACATTTCCCGTTTAGACTCAGTATTGAACTCATTAAAATGAGAGTTGTCATTTACCTTTAAAATTGCTTTGATTGCTTCCCTTCTTGGTAAAAATCCACCTAATTTTTCTCTTTGATTTACAAGGTATTTATATTCCTTACTATTTTTATTAAATCTTAGATATTCCAATTTATTTAGTTTTTTGGTATTTATCGGTAAGTTAAAGTTTTTTATAAAATCTTTAAGATTTTCCTCAGTGAGTTTTTTAACTTGATGTGTAGTATTGTCTGCCTGTCTTGACCCAATCCCATAACCTTTAACGGTAAATGCAAGTATTACAGTTGGTTTATCAGTGCACTCATAAGCTGATTTGTATGCATTAAAAACTTTTAGGGGATCATGACCACCTCTGTTTAAATTTTCTATTTCATCATCTGTCATATCTTCAACAAGTTTTAAAGCCTCAGGATGCTTACCAAAGAAATGCTTTCTAGTATATGCACCACCTTTTGCTTTAAAATTTTGATATTCTCCATCAACAGTATTATTCATTACCCATCTAAGAGCTCCATTTGTATCTTTAGCTAGAAGTTCATCCCATTTTCTGCCCCAAATAGTATTCACTACATTCCACCCCGCGGCTTTAAAAATTGCACCTAGTTCAGTTATGATCCTGGAATTCCCTCTTACAGGTCCATCAAGTCTTTGCAGATTACAATTAATTACAAATATAAGATTATCTAGTTTTTCTCTAGCAGCTAAGGAGATAACACCCATAGACTCTGGCTCATCCATTTCCCCATCTCCACAAAACATCCATATTTTTCTTTTTGGTTCATTTTGCAATAAACCTCTTTGCTCTAAATATTTCATTACATGAGCTTGATAAATAGCCATTATTGGACCTAAACCCATTGAGACTGTAGGAAATTGCCAATATTCTGGCATAAGCCATGGGTGGGGATAGGATGATAGTCCATTTCCATCTATTTCTTGTCTAAAATTATTTAATTGTTCTAAACTTATTCTTCCCTCGAGGAATGATCTTGCATATATGCCTGGAGAGGAATGGCCTTGATAGTAGACCATATCTGCTAAATTTCCGCCCCTAAAGAAATGATTGAAACCAACTTCGTATAGTGTGGATGCTGAAGAATAAGTAGAAATATGACCACCAAGATCAAGGTCTTTGTTAGCTTTCAAAACTGTTACTAGGGCATTCCATCTAATAAAATGTCTAATTTTTTCTTCAAGATCCCAATCGCCAGGATAGGGGATTTCTTCGTATTGTGTAATTGAATTTTCAAAAGGGAGTAAAAATAGGGATTCATCTAAAATTCCTTTATTCTTTGCATGTGAGAAGACTTCTTTCACTATCTTTTTAGCTTTATCTTTTCCCTCAAATAAAACTAAGTTTTCTAATGCATCTATCCAGTCAAAAAGATCATCTTCAAAAGCTGAATTATCTTTCATGTCATGAATTATATAAATTTATAGAAAGAATAGTTAATAAGTAAGATTTTAAAGCATCACATTTTGTAAAAATTACCAAAAAAACATTTATACTAACGAATCATATAATTGTTACTTAATGAACGAAAACCAAACATCAGAAAACTTTTATTCTTACAAAGAAATCAGTGAAATAGATTTAGGTAAGATTTTTAGATTCTTGCTAATGCAATCAAAGCTTATTTTTGCAATAGTTATTACTGTATTTCTAATTTCGGTTCTTAATTATATTTTTGCGACGAAAAAATATGAGATAAAAAGTCTTCTTCAGTATGAGGCTTATAATCAAGATATATTTGATCCATCAAAAGCACTTCAGTTAGCAACTTCAAACTCTGGATCAGATGTTGCCAATTTGTCCGCGTTGTATGAGTCTAGAACTAATTACCTTAAAGTTATTGAAGACCTAAAACTTAACTTAGAAATTGATGGACTTGATGAAAGTGAAAGCATCGACGTGAACATAGTTTCAAATGAAGATAATTACGAAAAAAATCATATACTTCAGTTCTCTTTTTCTGAGGATGGATATGCTCTCCTAGATAATAACCTCAAAGAAGTACAAAAATCTAAATATGGTCAACAAATTAGTTTTAGTAACCTTCTTATAACTGTAAAGGAAGTAATATTAACAGAATACAGACCAATAAATATTCGCTATAAAAATCCTGAAAGTTTATATAAATCCTTAAAATCAAAAATAGTCGTTACAACTGATACATCTAGAAATTCCTATTTTAGTAATACTAATTTATTTAATGTTTCATACATAACTGATGATATTAAACATGGAAAAGAAGTAATAAATTACGCAAATTATGTTTTTTTAAATCAAAGAATTTATGATGAGACCGAGAAATCAAGAAGGGCAGTTGACTTTATTAATGAAAACATTAAGTCAATAGAGGAGTCTGTCGAAACAAATAAAATCAAACTAAAAGAATTCCGTGAGAAAAATAAATCAATTGATGTGAGCTTAGAAATTGAAGCTATCATAAAAAAAATTCAGTCCTTTGATGAAACTCTCATCGCTCTTGATATAGAGATTGCTAAGGCTGAGGAAATATATACAGCAAGTAATCCAGCCTACTTAAACCTAATTAATGAAAAAATGTTGATTGAGGCACAGAAAAAAGATGTTTTATCTGAGATTGAGATGATGCCAAAAGAACAGCAAGAATATATAGATTTGTATAATGATTTAGAAGTATCGCAAACATTATTTGAAGAATTGGAATCAAGAAGACTGGGTTTTTCAATACTCGAAGCGAGTACAATTGGAGATATAAAGATTATTGATGATGCATACGTTGAATCTTTAGTAAGCCCGAAAATTCTTACTGTAATCTTTCTAACTTTTTCAGCTTTGATAATTGCATGTATTATTGCAATCGTAAGAGGATTTAATTTTCTACCAATATCAAATCCTGCAGAAATTTTTGATAACAATATTCACGTGCCAATAGTTGGAGTAATTCCTGAAGTTCCAAATCTAGAATTCACAAAAGATGATGTAAAACTAAATTCAGCGATTGAGTCTCTTATTGTAAATATAAGCTCAATGCAAAATAAATTGGCAGAAAGGAATCTCATCACAATTACAAGCCCATCTCCCTATAATGGAAAATCAACTATATCTATGAAACTTGCAGAGGGCTTCTCAAAAATTGGCAAAAAAGTCTTGCTGGTTGATAATGATTTAAAAAGGGGCAAAATAGGAAAAAATTATAATGTTAGAAGCATTTCTGAAGAAAAATTTTATTCTGTTGATGAATCTACGCTAGGTAATTATAAGATTGATGAAAATTTTTATCTTATTCCAAGAGTCAAAGGTTTAAATAATACTTTTCAATTTCTTTTTAGCTACCAATACAAAGAAAGAATAAAATTCTTCAAAGATCATTTTGACTTCGTAATTTTTGATACTGGGCCTATTCTGTCTGTAGCTGATTCATCAATATTAATTGAACAAAGTGACTTTAATTTACTTGTTACAAGACATGGAATTAATAGGATGAATGAAATAAAACAATCTATAGATAATTTCAAACAGGTAAGCAGAAATATCGATGGAATAATATACAATGCATATGCTAAGCCTAAAAGCTATTATGGTTACTATGGAATTTATGGCAATTACTCTTACCAATATTATGCAGATAAATATTTAGATGATACATATGATTATGAAAAGAATTAGCCTAATAGTTGCACTACTTTTTTCAACTTCATGTTCCTTATCACCAGGCATTTATCTTGATACGAAATCTCCCTGGCTTGATGACTCTAAATACATATATATTGATTCTCTTGGAAGAGATATAAAACTATTGAGCATCTCAGACACATTACAATTTCCGGATAAAAATCAATTTGATTATAAAATTGGGGTTGGAGATCAAATAGCTGTAACTGTATGGGGGCTTCCCGATATATTTCCAGTTACTAATATTAGCCCTGATCAGAATTTGCGTAGAGTAGATGCAAACGGCAATATATTTTTTCCATATGCTGGTTTAATTAATGCCAAAGGTAAAACACAAGATGAACTAAGAGATACCGTAACTAGGCGTTTATCAGAGTATTTTACTGATCCTCAAGTAGATGTAACTATTGCAAGATTTAATTCACAACAAGTTTTTGTTTTGGGCGAAGTTACTAAACCTAAAAAAATTAATATTAGCGACGTTCCAATAAGCTTATCTAACGCTATAGGTGAATCATTAGGCCTAAACACCAATACAGCTGAGGCTTCAGAAATTTTTGTTATAAGGCAGATCAATGCTGGAGAAGATCCATTGATCTTTCATGCTGACTTAAATAGTCCTTCAGGTTTTATTGAAGCAGGGAATTTCTACCTTATGCATAACGATATTGTGTATGTAAACGCTAGTGGAACAACAAGGTGGAACAAAGTAATTTCTCAGTTTTTTCCTTTCTCAACGTTTCTTAATAGCATAGATAATCTTACATCTGATTAAAAAATATTGTGAAGCGTAAGAAGAAATCATTCTGCATTGTATGTATAGCTAATTATTGCAGAAGCCCGGTAGCAGAAAACTTATTAAAGGAAAGATTTAAAGACAAATATGAATTTTTTTCAGCTGGAATTTCCCCAATTTCTATGCCAAATATGGATCCAAGATCACTAGATTTTTTAAAAGAAAATAATGTAGAACATAACTTTCATGTTCCCAAAAAAATTAGTAATAAAATGTTAAATTACTTTAATAAATTTCTAGCTGTAGACCTATATGTTTTAAATCAAATGAATATTTTCTACCCTAATTACAGACAAAAGTTTTTCTCATTGACTGCACAATTCAAAGATATAAACATTATCGATCCATATAGATTTCAGGGTGATGGATATTTAAAGGTTATGAACGATATCAAACATGTTGTTCAAGAAATCAATTTAGAAGAAATCTGATAAATTTGAAAAATAATATTAAAGACTTTTCCTAATCTAATCTCTCATAATTCTATAAACTAATTCTCGAATTTTATTTGGTAGCAATCTAATTGGAATACGTATTATTAGATTCTTTAAAAACTGAAATATTGATATAAATTCAAGTTCAAAAAACTTATATTGGAGCTTGATTTCATTCATTGCATATCGAAAACCGCCTCGTCTACTCAGCATAGAGTATCCGGTTCTCATATTAACTAAAGGAGCAGCTATGTTTGAGCATCTAGCCCCAGATATAATCATCCTTACCCATAGGTAATAGTCCTCAAAACCATCGAATTTTTTGTATCCACCTGCATCAACTACTGCTGACTTTTTATACAGAACTGAGGGATGATTAAAAGGGTTTTTTATTTTTGCATGCTTAACTATTTCTTCATGAGAACAAAAGACTTTTCGAAATGAGACAATTGAATCAGGATCAGAATTAAATTCTGTTACGTAGCTTCCAACAATATCGCAATTTTTATTCTCATGCATATAATTTATTTGGTCCTTAAATCTTTCAGGGTATGCGATATCATCAGCATCCATCCTTGCTACTAAGTTATATGCACAATTTGATAAACCTATGTTGAGCGCATCTCCAAGCCCTAAATTTTTTTCTAAGGGTATCAATGTCAAGACATCTCCAAGCCTCTCTTTCCAATAATGAATTGTTTTATTAAGTTTATTTGTTAATGGTCCGTCCTTCACTAAGACTATTTGATTTGGTTTTAAGCATTGGTCATCCCATATGCTTTGTATTGATCTGTAAAGATAATCTGGTTTTTCCTTATCATAAACAGACATCAGTACTGAAAATTTCATTTTAATTCTAATGTTTGGAGAACCTTATTGCAGAAACTGTAAGTAAGATTAATCCGATATAACTGCTTGGAAAAAAACTAAAAAGTCCTCCAAAGAGTATTGTATTAAACATCGCATCTCCATTAGATGAGTAAATTTTTAAATATCTATAAAGCACAAAAACTAATAGAAGTACTTGCAAAAATCCAAATTGCACAATTTGCCCAAATATAGTGTGTCCTGTCCATCTAAAGACTTCAAGTACCTCCTCATTAGCTCTACCCATACCAAAAATTAAAGTATTTAAATCTGATTCTGTAAATGATGCAAATGACTGAAGGATATAGAATTTAGTATTTAGACTTCCATCAATTAATTCAAGATCAACGCCCAATGAATTAGGATAATAGGCCAGAAAAAGCAACATGCAAAAAAGTGTTAACAAAATAAATCTTGATAAAATCACATATCTTGCGGATATTAGATAGAAAAGAAGCATAAAAAAAGGTGTTCTTGAATAAGTTGATATAAGAAATAACAACAAAAGAAGAATAGATGGAGTAAAAATTTTTCTATTTCTTTCGAATAACTCAATTATTATTACAGAGATAAGTAAACCAGAGTAATTTGAGTCAGAGAAGAGCCCACCACCTCCTTTGATTGAGTAAATTGAAAGAGATAAAGAACCTGCATTATTGATTATTCTTAGTGCTAAATCAAAAAAGAATACGAAGAAAAAAATTAAATATAAGTATTTAAATAATAATATTTTTGAAATATTCCTGTAATAGTAAGCCAAACTTATGCCGCCATAAATATACACTACTCTTAATAATTCTTTATAACTTTGGTTCTCACTCAAAAATATACTTGCACCAAAAATGATGACTACTACGAAAAAGTCGGTGCCTAATGGTAATTTACCAATCATAAAGTATAGAAATAGAAAACCTACAGCTATTAAAATTGAAGGCGAATAGAATAGCAGAGAATCTTCTACATAGATCAACAAAAAAGATGCAAGAAACACTAGATATGGAAAAAACCCTTGGTGAGATTCTTGCTCTTTTTTAATGTAGCTCATATGTAATAATAAAGATTAACGATAGAAAAGAGCAAAGTTATAGCTATGACAATTTTACTCAAGTTATCTAAATGTTTATAAAAAGAATAATTATACAAAATAATAGTTATGACCATATCTATTAAAAATCCTGTTATTAACACATTGATACCATAAGAATTGAGAATAAATATTCCAATTATTCCTCTTACAAAAAGTGCTATAGCATCATAAAAGAATTTTTTGCGCACTTGGCCACGGGCCAATAACATGAAATGTGGAATTATCCTCAAAGAGAATGCAGGTAGAAGGCATATGAAAAGATATATAGATTGAGATGATAAAATATAGTTATCGGTTCCAAGCCAAAAAATAAATAATTGATTGAAATTTATTAGAAATAGGGAGGCAAGAATTGTTAAGAATGCTATGCCTTTTGTGAGAGCATTATATAAGTATACTATTTCACTAGTCATTCCTTTTCTTGAAACCATAGGAAAAAACCAAGCAACTAAAGAATTAATAATCATGTAGGTTTGGTTGAAAAATAATACTGCAACGGCATAGTAGCCTAAAACTTCAAAACCCATAACAATCCCAACCAACCACTTGTCAAAATTTGAAAAAATAATGCCAACAAGACTTAAATACCAGTTCCAAATGCTATAGCTAAGAACAAGCTTAATGTTAGTAATTTTAAAAGAATGAAATAATTTAAAATCTGAATAAATATTTTTAAGAATAATTATTTGGATTAGATAAAGAAATAATGCAGCGATAATTGCGTATTCAAAAACTAAGTTAAGGTCATTGGTATATATTAATGCGATTAATTGTGTACCTAAGAAAACTAATTTTGCTGATGAAGAAAGTATTGATGAAATGTCATATCTCTCCTTGCCTTTACAAAATGCATAATTCAAAGATTCTAGTTGTTTTATAACAAAAATTGCAATTATGTAGTTTGTATACGCAAACAAACTATTAACAAAAAATTCTTCTAAGATTAATGAAATACTAAAAAAAATAACTGAAAGTATTAATAAAATTAGTAGTTGAAAAATAAAAATAGAGCTAAAAAGAAAATTATCTTTGTATCTTTGATCTGATATGTATTTAATTATGGTATTGCCTCCACCAAAGCTAAGCGCCATAAGAGATGCAACAAAGGAATTCACTAGTATCCATACAGCAAAACTTTCAGAGCCAAGAATATTTAAGAATACTGGCACCATTAATAACATAATTGCTGGAGCAACAATACTCTCAATAACACTTGAAATTGAATTTATAGTATTAGCTTTATTTAGAAGCACATTTGTCATTTTTTAAATTTTTTTAAAATATATTGAACGACAAAAAAAGCTAAGTTCACTTGATGTAACGATTTTGAAAAAGATTTAAATACAGCAGTTTTATCCTTCATATGATGATGAATTGGAGCAGAAAACATTTGATATCCGTCTTTGCGGCTCAAGGGTATTTCCCATGTACCATATGTATTTTTTAATATAGTTTTATATTTAACAGGAATATTATAAGTATGCCCTGAGAAATCTTTTTTTATTATTGTGCTAAAGTCATTATTCTGATGTAGCTCTTTTACTGGATAAAAAGAGGTAATATTTCTATTGAATTGGTATGTAAATTCTAAATTTGACTCTTTAATGAAATAAAAAAAATCTATTCCAACCCCATTCAGCTCATATCTTTGTTCATAAACTATACCATCATAAGAAAATTCATGAATCTTTATTAGACCAGAATTCATTGCAAGATTTTCTATTTTTCGGAAATCTTTTTGCCAAAAGCCAAGGTCTATATCTGGATCCTCAGGTATAGGTTTGCCCTCGCGAATAAAGCCTAAAAGTGTGCCGGCAAATAACCAATACTTTATGGAATTTTCTTCAAAGATTTTATGCAGAAAATCCAATGAATCTAATGCGCCATTATTCATAGATTCAATTCTCATCATTTCTAGCTGATTGTGCCAGGAATTGTATATTGGTAGTGATCTTACAAAATCTCTGAAATTAAAACCCATAGAGTAACTCCGTTTTAATTAAAATGAGTCTAAAATTATATTTCTTATAATTAACAAAGAGATTGAAACTACACTTTAAATACATACTTATTCGCGACTATTGAGAATGTCTCAAAAAACTCTTTTGGAAGAATTGTTATACCTTTATTATTCCTTTCTAAAGCTGCTATTAATGAAAATGTACTATTCGATGTTATTAAATGTTTTGATGACATCATTACGTTAAGATCATGTAAAGCATTTCCTGACTTAATTTCATATTCAAAATCTATTTGCAATTTCTCTAATTCTTTTTTTGCATAAATTTTGTCATCTGTAACAATCACAATATTTAAGAAATTGCAGTCGATCATTCTTGAGAACATATCTATTGAATTTTTATAATAATCATTGGAAATTTGTGATCCATATCTAATAAAATCTCCACCTCTAAAATGGATACATAAGTCAAAAATATCCTCATTGATTTTTGATTTTTTAATTAAATGATTATTTTTAGTAAAGTTAATTTCTGCTGATTTTTGAAAGTAACCTACATAAAAAAGTGTAGAGAATAAAGGCTTACTCTTATAGGTATTTAAATCTACTTCTGTAACAAAAGTTTTTTTGAATATTTTTCCAATAATGAGATCTATTAAAAATAAAGCATTTATAAAAAAATTTTCTTTTATATTTAATTCAAGCAACTCGTCTGCTGAAAGAGCATGATTAGTGTGACCAAGAAACTTTCTCATTCTTTTTGAAACTAATAGTTTTGATATTGTATAGTCATGCCCTTTTGATTGAAGGTAAAGTTTTTGAATATATACGTTGCCTGCGCCCCCAATAATAAATAACTTCTTTTTCATTTCATTGCTAACGCTAATATTTATTTAGCATAAACGAATTAAATTATATCATTTTGCTTTTCATAAGCTTTAAGATCATCTACTGAGTCAACTTCTAACCACCCACCACGAAAAAGAGCTGGACGCACATTCCAACCAATGTCAATTAGACTTTGTATGAAACTAGTCATATACATATTCTTAAAATTTTGTCCGTCATATATTTCTTGTCTATCTAGGGAATGAAAATGATCAATAAAACTTGAAACTTTTTGTGAAGAAATTTTAATTAAGCCTATATATTGAGCATGCACATCATTAATGCTCTGTGGTTTTTTACCCAATTCATAAATATTGCCTTCACTATCAATCTTAAAAGTTTCAGCATCATCTAATGGGTTTGCCATCCTGATTTTCCATAAATCGTACCAATCAATATCAGCGGCTATAACAACATCTCCACTAGTTTTTAATAATTTTTTTAAAATAAAGGGGCTATAAAATATGTCTCCGTAACTTATGATTAAATCATCTTTATCTGACATAAAGTTCTCTGCAGAAAAAAGTGTATAGACCATATTTGTAGAGGCAAAGTCATTATTTTTGTAAAGCTTTACTCCTAGAGAATTTAATGCTTCGTACATATAACCGCCAACTACTGCAATATCTTCTTTATTGATATTGCACTTATCAAGAGTATTTAGTTGATGATGAAGCAAAGGTTTACCTTTAATTTCAACCATACATTTTGGTTTTGTATCCGTAAATGGTCTGAGCCGAGTGCCTTGACCGGCTGCTAAAATAATTTGTTTCATTTTTTTTTCATAAATTCAAATTAAATTTTTTTATTTTTAAATAAACTAGAAATTACTTCGTGATCAATTTTATTGATCTCAGGCTCTCGTTCTGGATGCCACATGATTCCAAGCCAGGGCAATTCTTTATGTCTAATAGCTTCGATAATTCCGTCTTCTGCTCTTGCAAGAATTTCAAGAGAGTTTGGTAGTGAAGCTTCATCAACAGCTTGATCGTGATAGCTGTTAACTTTTTGATAACCTTTTACTCCTACCCAGTCACCTTTTAAATTATGATCTATGCCAACATGATTTTCTACGTTGATTAATTTTCCTCCCAGATAAGTATTTAACATTTGCATACCTCTACAAACACCCAAAACAGGAATTTTGTAACTTGAAGCATGATCAAGTAATTCTTTTTCTATTAAGTCGCGTTTTGGTGATTCATAAATAGAATTTCCTCCACTGAGTAAAATACAATCTGGTGATAGTTCTTTAAGATAACCATTTCTTCCTGCTAATTCACTACATATAGGTACTGGTAGCAGATCTAAATTGAATAGTATATTTGCCCATCTAACATCCAGAGCATCTCTTATTTCGTCTCTTTGGTTGCAAATATCTCTTCTTTGACTGATAAGTATTTTTTTCATTATTGAATAACTCTTATAGTTTCACCAGCAGCATCTAACTCAATAATTTTTGCATTGCAACAGTTTTTATAGAGTTGTTCACCTACACCTATCGCAGCAGGCAAACCAAATTCAGCAGCTCGAATAGCCATATGAGAATTCGCGCCGCCATACATGGTAATTAATCCTAATATTTTTTGCCCAAACAACCAATCATAACCTGGATCAGCTTGTGGGATTATTACTATTGAATTTTCAATTTCTATTTCACGGTTTCCTTCATCAAGATGAATAACCTCAGCTGTTATTCTTGAAGTTCCTATAAAATTTGGTTTTTCCTCCGTCCTTATAAAAGCTACAAAATCATTAGGACTGCACAAAAGAGGCGGTAGGTGACAAGCACGACTTATAGCTCGATCTTGCAAATTTTTATTGCTCAAATTTGTTAAGAAAGTATGCTTTTCATCATCTGATATATTTGAGTTGAATGTAGTTAATAGATCCGTAAGAGATAGATTTGCCAAATCATCAGATGTTAAATTATACTTTTTTCCCTCTTCAATAAGCAGTGAGAGTGCTTTAGATAGGCTTCTACTAAAGATAAATTTTCCTTTTTCACGCCCTTCAATTGCCTCGGTTAAAAATTTTTCAAACTCTTTATCATCAATATCAAGACCATTGCTTCTTAATTTATTAAAAAAATGTTTTTTTTGCTTCTGCCATTCATCAACTTTTTTCGATTGAGCGCTTGGTTTTTTCGCACACTCAATAAGGGGCCTCAAAAACTGTTCAGGATTATCTGAGTAAGCTGGAGAGCTAATATCGTATGTACCTGGTCTTAAATGTCCATATTTAGATACAAAATTGTCCCAACTCATTTTGTCTTGTTTTGCTTTCCATGCATCAGAACCCAATTCATGAGAGACAGTATGAACACTTTCCATGAAGCCCTCTTTTGCCTGTTCATCAAGCCAACCAGCTTCAACTCCTTCTCTTAGCATTGTAACTGCAACAAAACCACTGCGTGCTAAATGAGAAAATGGCAGTGTTCCATACTTTTTACAATAATCTAATAACAGCCTAACTTTTTCAATATTAGATAATTTTTCATTTTCTGTTATCTCTTCATAATATTTTTCCAATCTATCTAGATTATGAAAATCTTTTTTATTCCTTTTTAATCCCTCTTGAGTTATTTTTAAGAGTCCTGATCTTAGCTGACTAATTTCATTCTCATCTAAGTTTGCTTTTTCAGCTAATCTTTTTTCCCACTTTGAAAACATTGGGCCAAAGCAAGTTGGCAGGACATCAAATTCAACTTTGTCATGTAAATATGGATGATCTTCAAGCCAAGTTATGTAGAAATTTATTAGTTTATTAGTTAGCTCTTGTGATAAGTCATTGGGTGTAAATGAATTAAAACTTGCACGAACATCAATATAAGGCTTTCCTGCAAAATTTCGTAGCAATGGCTGAGGTCTAACATCCTTGTAACCATACTGAGCTCTTTGTTTTGCCCAAACGTCATTTAGTATTAGATATTCATATAGGCTCACTGCTAATTTGCCAGGATTTGTACCAATTATTTCTGCTGGATTCCAGTCTGGCATGACACCAAATATAGCTTTATCGCCACTAATTCTTGGGCTTTTTGCCTGCAAGGAATGCCAGTAGTTGCTAGCATTTTTTTGAAGGTTAACTATTTTGTGAGCAACATCATCCGAAACTATTTCATCAATAGTTGTTATTGGTCTCACTTGTAATAAATATACTTTTCCAGATTTATCTTGTGCAAATTCAATATCAAGGGCATCGTAGCCAAGAGCTATTTCAACTTCTTGAATTGCTTCCATAACTTTTAATAAAATTTTGTCAGGGAGATCTTCTAGTGAAGCATCCCTTCTAAGGTAAAGTGATTTATGATTTTGGGAGGATCCTGAAGTGATTCCCTCTGTACTACCACTTTCATCATAATTAACAATATAAAATGGTGCTCCCTCCTCTAGAGAGCAAGTGAATGCAACACCACTAAGGCTAATATTTCTTAGCATTGGTTGCACTAAAACTTGATCATCAGATTGGCAGTCATGATAGGAATTAATGACTTCGGAAATTGCTTCTCTAAGACCATTTTTGGGATCAACATCCAAAATACTTGTATATGCTCCTGCATTTGATTGGGTAAATGCATCTTCACTTTTTGCGCTAGACCGAACAACAACCCTAGTATTATGAAAAGCTTTAGATATTTTTTCTAAAATTTCTGAGGAATCATTTCTCCAGTCGCTTACTTGAAATGAGAACTGATCAAGCACTATTGATTTTGAAACCATATTACTAAGTCGATCAAGTGTTTCAGCTTTTGTTCCTAAAATAAAGTGAGCAACATCTTTGGATTCGTTTAATTCAGCCCAATCTCCCTCTACATCAATAACAGATGATGACAAACCCTTTAATCTCATCAATTCGATTAAATCAGGTAATGAAATTTTTTCTAATGACTCATCCCTTTTGTTCTGCAGATCACGTAAAAAGCTCATTGCGTTGCCCTGAAAATGAACAAGACCTATAAATTCACCATCAGCTGATTCAACTGAAACTTCCGGGCCAGTCTTAAGAAGCGATGATTTCGAAACTATTACCTTTTCTGTATTAGTTAAATCATTTTTAGGTCTTCCAATATATCTTTGTTTCCACAGACTATCATATACAATAGTTATATCTGATTTAGATTTGTTTAAGCGATCGATGATTATTGGTCTATATAAAATATCTGCATAACTTACGATCGTCGAGTCACCAGATAAATTTGCTTTTAGAAGAGAGTAAGCACTGCCAGTGGTATGCCATCTTTCATTAGTATATATTTCTGCTCTATCAGAAAGATTTTCAAATTGTTCAGATGAAAAGCCAACTACAACTTGGGGAATAGTATTTTCAAAGCCAGATAGTGCATTCAGCTGCCAATCAAATAACATTTGGCCATTTACTTCTGTTAATAATATTGGAAGATTACCATGGTTAGGTTTACCTGCAGCCAATATAATAAGATTTTTGTTTTTCACAATATTTAATTTAGTTCTTATAATGCAAGAATACTATCAAAACATTCTTTGGTTATCTTAAATTAATGGTGCCCAGGGCCGGACTTGAACCGGCACGAAGTTTCCTTCGAGGGATTTTAAGTCCCTTGTGTCTACCAATTTCACCACCTGGGCAATAGCGTCAAATTTTATCATCGAATGTTACGTTTTGCTCAGATTCTCTTGAATCTGGTTCCTTATATTCAGATCTAATTTTATTATTTATCTTGACTGTGGATATTAATGAATTCAAATCTATATCCAGACTATTGGCAAATTTTATCAACGCTAAGCTATCTTTTGGAAAACACGCTCCACCAAAACCTTTTCTACCATCATGGCCCGGTACGCTCATATGACTATCACCGATTCTTTTATCTTTAGAGATGATATTAGTGATACTCTGCCAAGTATCTTTTACTTCGAGTCTCTCATAAATAGAATAAAGTTCATTGAAAAATATGACTTTCGAGGCCAAAAATGTGTTTATAGAGTATTTAATTAATGATGCGGTCTCGAGATCAGTAAATATATGTTCTTTTGTTTTACATCTTGAGTGGTGCAAGTATGCGTTTGATACTTGCTCAGAAATATTTCTATCTCCACCAAATATGATCATATCAGAGTTTACAAAATCTAAGTTCGCATGCTTTTCTCTCAGAAATTCTGGGTTATAAATTAACTTTTGATCTATTTTTTTTAATCCATCCAGCAAAGATGGCAAGACAGTACTTTTTACAACTTTAATAGCATTTGGACAATATAAAAAAAGCTCCGTAACAACTTTCTCAATGATTGATGAATCTTGACTACCATCATCATTCATTGGTGTTGGTACGCAAATAAAAACTAAATCTGGCTCAAAACCCTCTAAATCCTCGATACTATTATTTAGTAAAGGATCTACGATAAATTTATTTACATTTTTGTTGAAGCCCCAATCAGTGGCCTTGCCTACAAAGCCATGCCCAACAATTCCTAACTTAATTTTTTTTCCCATCTTCATAATGTATGAACCAATCTAAAAATTTTTCGATACCTTTATCAAAAGATACTTCTGGATTATATCCTAATAAATTTTTTGCTTTAGTAATATCTGCATGTGTTTTTAGGCTCTCATTTCTAGTTCTATTATTTGTAATTAGAGCTTTTTCGCCAATAAGATTTTCAAGTGTTTGCATTAGATAACTTGTTTTAATTGGCGCATCATTTCCCAAATTAAATATTTCATTTTTTCTTATATTTTTTGGACTTAGAACATAGTCTATTGCTCCAATTATGCCTTTAATAACGTCATCTATATAAGTCATATCTCTATACATTTTGCCTTCATTATTCAATATAACAGTACGTTTCTCTTTTATTGCTTTTGCGAAAGCATAATATGCCATGTCAGGCCTTCCAAAAGGGCCATAAACTGAAAAAAATCTAAGACCAACCATAGATAAATCATTTAATTTAGCAAGTTTTGATGCATATAACTCATTAGCAAGTTTTGATACACCGTATTTAGACTTAGGCTTTAACAATGTATTTGCTTCATGAAATTTGCCATCATGAACATCGGAATATACAGAGCTACTTGAAGCATAAAGGATTTTTTTAATATTTTTCTTTACGCAAAAATTACAAAATGAATTGAAACCTTCTATATTGGTGGTTTCATATAAATAATCCTTTTCTATAGGTACTCTTACTCCAGCTTGAGCAGCCAAATTTATAGCTAAGTCAAAATCTTGATCTTTTATTAGAATGTTATTTATATCTAACTCGTAGAAGGTAAATTTTTTTGAACTAAGAAGAGTCAATCTATTTAATTTTAAATCAGGGCTATAGTAATCATTATGATTATCAAAGCCTACAACCTCATGACCAGCGTTTAAGAGCTCTTTAATTAAATGGAACCCGATGAAGCCTGATGAGCCTGATACTAAAATTTTCATAAACTGGAGGCTGAGAACGGAATCGAACCGATGTACACGGAGTTGCAGTCCGCTGCATAACCACTCTGCCACTCAGCCTGGATCTAAAATAATTATAAATCAATAAGCCTTTTAAGATGATCTGAAATATCAATTGAATTGTTACCTATAAATAAGCCATTTTCATGAAGATAGTCAGCATTTTTTAAATTGCCAAAGACTTCGAAATTAAAGTATTCAATAACTTTATTTCTTGTAAAATTGCCTGCAACTATAGGTCTTATTTCGAAACCCAGATTTGAAATTTTTTCTCTAAATTTTTTAGGTGAGATTTTTTCATTTTTATTAATCATACTAAAACCAAACCATGAGCTTTCACCAATTTCTCTCTGTATAAGGATATCTTTTTTATCAGCCATTATTTCATTAAAAAGTTTTGCATTTTGTCTTCTAACTTTAATAAGATTATTTAATTTTTTTAGTTGCTCAATTCCTATAGCACCACTTAGTTCAAGAGGTCTTAAATTATATCCAGGTATTATAAAGTTAAACATGTCGTAAAATGGATCTTCAGATTTTGAATGTAAATTTGATTCGTCTGGCAAATCTCTTGTCCACCCATGAGCTCTCAGTGATTTTAAGATTAGGTAAATTTCCTCATCATCAGTTGAAATCATTCCACCTTCCATTGTTGAAATGTGATGAGAAAAAAAGAAACTATGCGAAGACATAATTCCAAAAGTTCCTGCTCTTTTGCTTTCTATTTTAGCGCCCAGTGATTCACAATTATCTTCTAATATGTAAACTTTTTCTCTATCAACAAATTCATTTAGCTCATTAATATTCACAGGATTTCCCAGTAAATTTACTAAGAAAATTGCTTTTGTTTTTGTTGAAATTGCTTTTTTGAGCTCTTTTAAATCTAAGTTTAATGTCTCTAAATCAATATCAATAAATTTTACTTTGAGACCATATTGTTGAAGAGGTAGATATGTTGTGCTCCATGAAACTGCAGGGACTATAATTTCATCACCTTTTGTTAATTTTTTTTGAGCAAATAATGCTGCAACCATTAACAAATTTGCCGAAGATCCTGAATTCACCATGACTGAATATTTTGTGCCAATAAATTTAGAAAAATTAGCTTCAAATTCTTCGACTCTTTCTCCCATTGTAAATCTGCCTGAATTAATTACATCATTCATTGCAAATATTTCTTTTTCATCCCATGTGCTGTAAGCCAAGCTGAGCTTATTTAATGGTTTTTTTGTAGAATTCATATGTTTTACTTAACCCTAGTTCTAAATTAAATTTTGGTTTCCAATTCATTGATTTCTGAAAATCAATTTGTAGTTTCTTACGTTTCATTCCTGTGGGCTTTTCAGTCAAAAAAACAAAGTTTTTTTGAATGCCAACAGTATCACAAATTTTTTCATAAAACTCTAAAACAGTGTAGTCTTTTTCAGCTCCCAAATTACACTCTGCTGGCATATTATCGAAGTTCTTTAAAAATATCATTATGAAATCCACTAAATCCTCTACATAAAGAAATTCACGCTTTACTTCACCCTTTCCCCAAATTTCAATTCTTTGATTTTTGTTTCTTGCATTGTGAGCCTTAACTATTGCTGCAGGTATTAGATGTGCTTTTATTGGATCAAAGTTATCAAAAGGCCCGTAAAGATTGCATGGAATAATTGTTTTTCCAACGAAATTATCATCAGATGAATATTTCAGATATTTCCAAATCAAAATTTTGGATATGGCATAACCTTCGTTTGTCGGTTCTAATTTTCCTGATAACAAATCTTGAATCTTTAATTCATCATTTAAATCTTTTGGATACATACAACTACTGCCTAAATTGATAAATTTTTTTATGCCATTTTCTTTCGAAGCATTTATTAGGTTTAAGCCCATTAAAGTATTGTTGTGCATTGATAATGCTTGATTATTAATATTCATTGCAATCCCTCCAACAAGACCCGCACAATGAATAACAATATCTGGTTTATTTTTTTTTAGATAAAAATTGACATCTTCTTTATTTAGTAAATTTAACTCACTTTTACTAGGGGATAAGATTTGATATTGTTCATTTGGTATATGTTTTCTTAGGTTGGTTCCAACCATTCCACTTCCACCAGAAATAAGTAATTTCATTTACTTAATTTCTGCTAAGTCATATTCAATCATTTCTTTTGCCAGGCCCTTAAGGTCATATGTTGGTTTCCAATTAAGTTGACTCCTTGCTTTTGTAGAATCACCTAAAAGAGATTCTACTTCGCTGGGTCTAAAATAATTTTTAGAGATATCTATTATGACTTTATTAGTTTTGGTATCAACACAAACTTCATCAAAACCCTCACCTTTCCATTCAACATCAAAATCTAGGATCTCAAGACACATATTTATAAAATTTTTTACGCTAACTTGCTGATCAGTCGAGATGACATAATCATCTGGCTTATCTTGCTGCAAAATAAGCCACATAGCATTACAAAAATCTTTAGCATGGCCCCAATCTCTCTTTGCGTAAATATTTCCTAAAGTAATTTTCTCTTGCAATCCTTTCTTAATTCTTGACAAACCTTTAGTTATTTTTTTTGTAACAAATGTTTCTCCCCTTCTCGGTGATTCATGATTAAATAAAATCCCTGAACTTGCATGCATTCCATATGCCTCTCTATAATTTTTTACTATCCAATATCCATATAATTTAGCTACTCCGTAAGGTGAACGCGGGTAAAAAGGCGTAGTTTCTCTTTGGGGCACTTCTTGAACTAATCCATAGAGCTCTGATGTTGAGGCTTGATAAAATTTTATAGTTTTTGAAAGACCACAACTTCTAATAGCCTCTAAAAATCGTAAAGTACCTAAAGCATCAACTTGTGCAGTATAATCAGGTATCTCAAAAGAAACTTTTACATGGCTTTGTGCTCCTAAGTTATATATTTCATCAGGTTTTATATCACTAACAAGAGAGCTTAAAGATTGACTATCAACTAAATCGCCATAATGTAATTTCAATTGATCAAATATGTGATCTATTCTTGATGTATTAAAACTTGAAGATCTTCGTAAAATCCCATGAACTTCATAACCTTTTTCAAGAAGAATTTCTGAAAGATAAGAACCATCTTGGCCAGTTATGCCAGAAATTAATGCTTTTTTCATTTTTTGATTATATCTAAATAATAAATAGATTTCTTACAAAGTAACTTAGTATGTGTAGTTTTTACCCTTAAATGGTCCTTTCTTATCAACTTTTATATATTTTGATTGTTCATCTGTAAGCCTTGTAATTGTGCCCCCGAATCCTTGAACCATTAGAGATGCCACTTCTTCATCAAGATCTTTAGGAAGAACTTTCACATAAAGTTTTTTTTCGTCTGGATTTTTTGAAGCATAACCTTCTTTAAATAATGAAATTTGTGCCATTACTTGATTACAAAATGATCCATCCATGACTCTGCTTGGATGACCTGTAGCTAAGGCTAAATTAACAAGTCTGCCCTCACCTAAAAGCAATAGATAGTCACTTTCAGATCTTTTAACTTTATGAACTCCGGGTTTAACTTCGTACCATTCATAAATTTTAAGGTGATTTATATCTATCTCATTATCAAAATGCCCAATATTGCAAATAACGCAACCAGATTTTAATGCATCAAGCATAAATTTATCTAACACATTTACATTACCTGTTGTCGTCACAACTAGGTCGTATTTTGCCAGTAATTCTTTGTTGAGGTTTGTTCCATCACTAGTTACTTCACCATCTTTATAAGCTGAAACTACACAAAAACCATCAAAACATGCTTGCATTGCACAAATAGGATCAATTTCTGTTACATCAACTATCATTTTTTGCTGTTTAAGTGAATCAGCAGACCCTTTTCCAACATCACCGTATCCGATTACTAGAGCTTTTTTACCTGACAACAACATATCTGTGCCACGTTTAATAGCATCATCTAAGCCATGGCGACATCCATACTTATTATCATTTTTTGATTTTGTCATAGAGTCATTCACGTTAATCGCAGGCACCTTCAGTTCGCCATTTGCGAGCATTTCTTCAAGCCTTTTAACGCCTGTGGTGGTTTCCTCAGAAATTCCATGAATATGCTCTAACATTTCAGGATATTCTTTGTGAACTTTAATTGTTAAGTCTCCACCATCGTCGAGGATCATATTGGCATCCCAAGGCTGTCCATCCTTATTTATTGTTTGATCTAAGCACCATTCATACTCTTCTTCTGTTTCTCCTTTCCATGCAAAAACAGGAATACCCTCAGCAGCTATTGCAGCTGCTGCATGATCTTGTGTTGAGAAAATATTACATGATGACCATCTAACTTCAGCACCCAAATCTCTTAATGTTTCAATTAATACAGCTGTCTGAATTGTCATGTGAATACAACCCATGATTCTTGCACCTTTTAGTGGTAGCTCATCTCTGTATTTTTCTCTAAGCTGCATAAGTGCTGGCATCTCATCTTGTGCCAATAAGATTTCTTGTCTTCCAAACTCTGCTAAGGAAATATCTTTAACTTTAAAATCTTTAAAACTATTCATTATTTTTATAGTAACTATGTCTTTCTATATCTTCTTCAATAGTCTCCTTGCCATATTGTATTTCAATAATCTTGCATATCTCGTTGTAAGGGTTTGTAATCTGATGCCAATCGCCTAATTCTACATGAAGACTATTATGTTTATTCAACGTAATTTCTTCAATTTCATTGGGTGATCTTTTCGAGTAATTTACCAGGCATTTCCCTTGGGAAACTAACCATATTTCACTCCTTTTGTGATGTTTCTGAAGACTCATTCCTTTGTTTGGTTCAATAATAAGCTCTTTAACTTTCACCTGATTGTCTTCAAATAAATTAAAGAATTCACCCCAAACTCTTCTTTCTTTATCGTATTTCCAATTTTTTAGAATCCAGCTACTTGAATTTTTTTTATCATCACCGCCAACACTGAACTCAAAAGTTATCCCGTCAACTGACATTTCAGGAATGTTTTCTTTTCCACGATCTCCGCCATTACAAAAAATGATTTCATCGGCTGGAAATTTCATTTTGATCTTTTCAAGAGCCTTTATACAACTACCAAGATCATCATCCTCAAAATCTAATACTTCATCAACATTTTTAATATTTTCAAGAATAGACTTTCTTTCTTCAAATGGCATAAACTCTTTTCCCTTCTTTTGCCTTAGCCATTCATCACTATTCAGAGCAATAATTAAATAATCTCCAAATTGCTTTGCTGCATTAATATAGCTTATATGGCCAGAGTGAATTGGATCAAAGCCTCCACTTACAACAGAGATTTTCATGTGTTAATTTTAGCAGTATTTTAGAACTTTACGGGTATTTCCCATGCAAAGTCTTGATCTTCCCTACCAAAATGACCATAAGAAGCAGTTTTTAAATAAACAGGTGCTAATAGATTAAGTGAATTTATTAAACCTGATGGAGACAAGTCAAAATTTCTATTAACAATCTTATTTATTTCGTCTAAACTTATTTTTTCTGACTCAAACGTATTGATGAAAACTGATATAGGCTCAGAGATTCCGATTGCATAAGATACTTGCACTTCACAATAGTCACAAAGATCATTTTTAACTAATGATTTTGCCACTTGTCTAAGCCCATAGGCAGCAGAACGATCAACTTTTGATGGATCTTTACCTGAAAAGCCGCCGCCGCCATGTCTAGCCATACCGCCATAGGTATCCACAATAATCTTTCTTCCAGTTAAACCACAGTCACCTACTGGACCTCCTATAACAAAACGACCAGCAGGATTGATGAGGTATTTTGTTTCATTATCTAAAAGTGTATCTGGTAAACATGAATCAATAATTTGTGTTTTTACGATTTCTCTTAAGTTATCCAAATCCAGATCATCACTATGTTGTGTTGAGAGAACTACAGAATCTATACGTTTTGGCTCGTAGTTTGAATCATACTCAACAGAAACTTGTGATTTAGCGTCTGGTCTTAATCCTAGTCCTTTAGTTTTTCTAACATCAGAATGTCTAAGCATCAATTTGTGGGCCAATGCAATGGGCAATGGCATAAGCTCTGCAGTCTCTTTACAAGCATAACCAAACATCAAACCCTGATCTCCAGAGCCTAAAACCTCATCTCTTGACATGCCAGCCTCTATGTCTTTGCTTTGTTCAGATATAAGATTTTGAAATTCAAAGCCACTGCTGGTAAATCCAAGCTCATCTTCAATATATCCTATATCTTCAACAACTTTTCTTGCTATGGCCTCATAATCAACATTGGCTTTTGACGTAATCTCACCAGCAACAATAACTGTATTATTTTTTATAAGAGTCTCACAAGCTACACGTGAATTTGGATCTGATTTCAGGCATTCATCTAATATTGCATCAGAAATTTGATCGCATATTTTGTCAGGATGCCCCTCTGAAACTGATTCAGACGTAAAGATGTAAGACATTATAAACCCTCGATATTAATGCCATCAATTTGTAAAGATTCTTTTATTAATGGATTCATGACGGCTTCGGTTTCTTCATCGGTTATATTATTTTCAATAGACTGGAACTTAAATCTATATCCAACCTTTAAAATGTTTTGTTTTTTATTTTCAAATAAATCAAAGATAAAACAGTCTGTCATAAGTTCAGATGATCCTTTATGCTTTTTGATAAGTGCTGAGAGTTCTCCAAGATTCTCATGTTTATCAAGACTGAATGATAAGTCACGATATGAGGCAGGAAAGTCTGAGATTTTGCTTTGCTTTTTTAAAGGTACTTGCATATTGTTAAGAGCTATTTCAAAACTGAATACGGGTGTTTTAGTTTTAGAGGCAACAAATTCTTTTGAAAGCTTACCAATTCGACCAATGTGGACATCATCACAGTAAACTTTTTCATATAGATCATAATTTTTAGATTGATCTAGTTCAAAATTTAATTGCTTTCCTAAAAGCTCTGAAAAAATTGTTATCAGAAGTCCTTTCAAATAGGAGTAATCGATATGGGTATTAAATTCTTTAAAGTTTTTGTTGGTTCTGCCGCTAGCAATGACAGCTAACTTATTTTCATTACCATCTTTCGTATAAATATCAGAGAATTCAAAAAACTTTATTGAATCTTTCTGTCTGTTTTGATTAAAAACCACATTGTCCTTTAAAGATTTAGTTATACAGACCCTCATTTTTGATCTTTGCTTATCTAATGGATTGTCCACTGAAATAGCAGCTTCATCTTGATTGTCGTTGAATGGAAAATTCACTACCTCAAAAAAACCATTGTTTATTAGATAGCTTCGACAGAGTTCTTCAAAGTTTGCTTCTATTTTTTTAGCTTTTACAGGCAAGGCTAATGCTTTCGAGGCAATATTGTCATAGCCAATCATTCTGGTGACCTCTTCCGCAAGATCATTTAGTTGATCTACATCTGATCTATGTGATGGAACCTTAACCTTATCATCTACCATGAAGTAGAGAGAGTTTAGATAGTTTTTTTGTTCTTTTTCAGTAAGCTCTGTGCCAATTATCTTATTAAGTCTTTCAGAATCGAACTTTACTTCAGTTCTGTCCACCTTTCTTTGCTCTGTTTTCAATGCGAGTGATTTAATCTGAGCGTGATCAGCTACTACAGCAATAAACCTTCTCAAAACTTGTTCTTGCGCAAGAAAATCAACCCCTCTCTCAAATTTGTACGATGCCTCTGAGTTAAGATTGTATTGACGAGCTTTACCAAGAATCTCCTCAGGTTTGAAATAGGCACATTCAACTAAAACTTTCGTTGTGTCTTCACTGCAAGAAGTACTTTCATCACCCATGGTGCCAGCTAAATCCACAGCAACATCGTTGATAGTAAAAACTAAATTTTCACCATTAAGTTCTATTTCAGAACCAAGAAGTGTTTTAAATTTTTCTTGTTTATTTCTTTTCTCGAGTACCAAAGGACCATCGATCTTTGTGGCGTCATAGCAATGAGTTGGCTGGCCAGTTTCATAGGCAAGATAGTTTGAAATATCAGTAAATAAGTTGTTCTTATTTAGCTTTAGATCTTGAAAGTAATCCTCCAAGTAAGGCGCATAATCTTTTATCTTTCCCTCAATTTCAATTTCAACAAAACTGATATTTGGACATAGATCTTCTGCTTTATTCTCAAATACTAAACTTGATTCTGGTATATCAGCATCATAAACCTCTTTATCCAAAACAGCTTTGTAGAAATGATTCAAATCTCTGGCAATACCTCTAAGCGATAAACAATCGCCTCTATTTGGTGTTATTTCAAGATCCAAGACTTCTCCCTCTATCTCATGCTCATGGCCCAATTGAAATAATTTATCGGAAAGCTCTTGAAGAGAAGGTTTTTTTTCCAAGAAATTTAGCAAGTGTGAATAAACTATTTTCATTTAAATTGCCTCAAGAAATCTAAGTTGGATTTGTAAAAATCTCTTATATCAGACACACCATACTTGAGCATAGCAAT
>Ga0160422_10000282_pt1 | contig 30244 bp, 19 predicted proteins | sample Fk160mmetaG_FD_108192 | JGI IMG/M metagenome (GOLD analysis project Ga0160422, IMG submission 108192) | Marine microbial communities from the Central Pacific Ocean - Fk160115 60m metaG | ecosystem: Environmental > Aquatic > Marine > Oceanic > Photic zone | place: The Central Pacific Ocean...
AAATGCTTTCTCGTGTTTTACGGGCCACGCCACCCAAGGAACCTGCTGTGGGCGAAGGGCGTATAAATGCAAGTGCATCTTTACTCAATTCTTCCATGCGGGTTTTGTCGCCTAAAATGCTTCCGCGGCCTTGTTCGCTACTAGGATCAATGGCTAAAACAGCAACTTTTTTCCCTAGGGTGGTGATGTGTTTTCCAAAGCCTTCGATAAAGGTGCTTTTTCCTACACCTGGAACACCTGTAATGCCTATGCGAATAGATTTTCCAGTCATAGACATGCTTTGTTCCAATATTTTTTGTGCCAAGGCTTGATGCTCGGCTTTTGTGCTTTCTACTAAAGTTATGGCTCTTCCCAAGATGCTGATGTCGCCATTGGAAAGTCCCTGAACGTATTCTTCAGCACTAAATTCATCTTTTTTAAGGGTTTCCTTAGGCTTAATCATGCGGGAACATATTTTCTAGAGTCAGACTGAAAAGCTGTTTTAAGCTGATGCCATAACAAGCGGCTTGTTTTGGAATGATGCTTTCTTCGGACAAGCCAGGAATGGTATTAATTTCAATTAAATAAGCTTGGTCTTTTTTAACAATATAATCCATGCGAACCAAGCCTTTTAAATGAAGGATGTTGTAAATTTTTTTACTTATTGATTGAACCTGATCTTTGATCTCATCACTCACTCTAGCAGGTGTTATTTCTTGTGATTTGCCCTCGTATTTGGCTTCGTAATCGAAGAAGTCGTTTTCGGTGGTAATCTCTGTTAAGGGTAGTGCGATTAATTCACCCTCTTTTTCAATAAGTCCACAGGTTACTTCGATGCCATCAATAAAGGCTTCTATGAGTACCTGATTGTCATGCTTATAGGCTTCTTTTATGGCCTGTTCCCATTGTTCTGGTGCAGTAACTTTTGAAACGCCAAAGCTTGAACCTCCTCTGTTGGGTTTTACAAAACAGGGCAGGCCTATATTGTTTTCTATGGCTTGGGAATCGTAGGCTTCTCCTTTATGGATCATGATGGCTTTGGCACTCGAAATTTTGAAGTTTTTTAAAAGCGCATTACACATGCCTTTATTAAAGGTAATGGAAGCTTCAAAGCTCCCAGAGCAATTGTAAGGTATGTTTAAGAGGTCAAAATATGCTTGTAAGATGCCATCTTCTCCTGGTGTTCCGTGTATGGCCATAAACACGCCATCAAAAGATATTTTGTTGTTCCCTGTTGAAAATGAAAAGTCATTTTTATCAATACTATAGGTTTGTTGCTCATAAACTGCATGCCAGTCTGTACCTTCTATGTGAATGATATAAGGTGTGTATTTATTCGTATCGATATGCTGTGCGACCACTTCGGCACTTTTTAATGATATAGTGCTTTCTGAGGAGTCGCCGCCTCTAAGAATGGCAATGTTTTTTTTCATATAAGATTTGGCCTTCCTGTGGGAAGGAATTAAAAATTGAAAGTTAAAGATTAAAAGTTAAAGATTAAAATTTAAGTGATTTGCATCGTTATTGGAAGTCATAGAAACTTTTGCGTTTGGTAAGCTTTAAATCTTGTAGAATGGTTGATTTGACATTAATACTTAGATTAAAGCTTTGTTGAAATCCATATGGGATCCAGTTAAATCTGAGCTCCCAACAATGTAGGTCTCGATAGAAATCGAGTGATGTATAAGAAATTTCATTATTGTCAAAGTCGTATCCCGAATGGAATCCAATTTTCCATTTTTCTGTTAGTCGAATATTACCATTAATGTTAAATGTTTGTCGTACGTTCTTTTCAAATAAGGGCTTGCTGTAATTGTAGCTGTAGTTTAAACCTACATCCCAAGGAATATTAAAGTCTATGTAGTCGTCTAATTGGTTTTGTATCATATTCCATTCTTCGTCTGATGCATTTTCAGGCCTTTCTTGGGCAATAGATTTTTCAGCGTTTTTGAGACTCCAATTAATCGTAAAATTAAAGTTGGTTAATCGACCTAATGATAATTTATTATTCCATGCATATTTATTAATTCTAGTACCTTCACTATTTAATTGGTAAGGGTTTATAGACCCATTAAATTTTATATTCATTTTAGGAATTAATTCTGTCCATCCGTTAAATGTGAAGTTGGATAAATTGAGGGAGTCTGCAGCAAGATTATAGTTACTTGTAAAATTTAGACTTCTAAAGAGAATAATTTTTTTATACTCAGCGATACTGTCATTTACCTTTCTTACCTTTAGTTCTATATTGTTATCTAGGTTAAGTCTAATGTTACCGGATTTTCCTGATGGCGCAGTCCCAAAAATTCCTTGGCTGTAATAAGAGTATGATTGTTCGTTACCCAGAGTATCGATAGTAGTAGATCCATAGTATCCCCATTTTTCGTCACCAAAGTCAGGTCGGTATGTGAATGATATACTTGGACTTATGACATGTCTTAAAGCTTTAATTTTTTTAGATTTAAATGAATACATACCGAATATTCTTGTGTTAAATCGCATGCTGGTGTTAAAATCTCTTACTGCGCGAATGCCGTTCACAGTGTTTTCTTCTACGTAAAGAGAATCTTCATTCCATGATTTTTCGATACGGTTGTAATACCAGCGTTCGGTGTAGTTCGCAGCTGGGCTTACATTAATGTATTTTAATAGTTTGAATGAGCTATTTATAGGTATTTTATGCTGAATACCATATCGCATATTGTCTAATGTTTCTCTTGTAAATAAAAGGCTGTCGACTGTTTGAATTTGGTTTTTTGCATTTGCATTATATGCAATGGTTATTTTTTCGTACCATTTTTGTTTTCCTGAAGCTTGTTTTCTTTCAAAAGGATTTATTCTATTGATATTAAACGCCATATCAGGTAAGCTTATACTTATAGCATTGTTAAGAGTATTTTGGCTGTGTCTAATATTAGTAGAAAGATTAAAGGGTTTTCCAGGCCAAGAATAGCTATAAGAGATGTTGGAAGTGAGGGTGTTTTTTAAATAATTATTATCAAGAGTTGAGTTGAGTTGGTTATAACTACTTGATCCAGCATTCACTTTTGCACTAAATCTTTTATTAGGATGTGCTTTAGAGTCTTGTGTATGGGTCCAATTAATTAAGAAGTCTCTGCGGTCCTCAAAATTTGGTAAACCTCTTTCGCCTAAAAGATTTTTTGAGTAACTCAAACTAAAGTTTCCATGATATGCATATCGTTTTTTATATGTACTTTGAGTTGTTAATTGCCATGATCCTAAGGAGAAAATATCTCCACGAAGTGCTAAGTCAACATACTCATTAATAGCAAAATACCAACCACCGTTACTTAGGTTGTATCCACGATTTACAGAATAGCCATAGTTAGGCATGATAAAACCAGAACTTTGTTTGTCTTGAATGGGAAAAAAACCAAAGGGTATAAATAAGGGGGTTGGCATATCTGAAATAATTAAGTTTGCAGGACCGCTAACGATTTTTTTGTTAGGTATTATTTTAAGTTTTTTTGCGTTGATGTAAAAGTGTGGTTCATCATGAGAGCAAGTAGTATATTTACTATTTTTAACAAACATAGAGTTGTCGGGGTTTTTTTTCAGTTCATTTCCATGAATGTAACCCTCCCCATCTTGAGTTTTCATTCCTTTAATTTTACCTTTTTTACTATTAAAATTGTAGAGAATACTTTCACAATAGTAGGTTTTTCCACCTTCTTTAAAGATGGGTTTGCCAATCATTTCTCCTGTACTGTCGGGTAAACCAATAGCGTAAACTGTATTGTCTTTCCAATTAAGAATGATGTGTTCTGCTTGAAGTTCTATGTCTTCGTAGTTTACTTGCGCTTGATGATATAAGAACACTTTTTTGTTTTGAATATCGATTCGACTTGAATCTGTTGCAAAGTAGTGCACTTCAGAAGTAAGGAAAGAAGAGGATGTTGAAGTGCTGTCTTGTTCTCCATCTTGCGCAAGAATAGTGTTTTTAGTTGTAGCTAAACAGATTATTACGAGTAAAAATAAACGGTATTTGAATTTTCCTGACAAAAGTAAATTTTCTTTTTATTTTTGTTTGCAACTAAAAAAGCAAAACTAACTAAAAAAAGCCATCTTAGGTGAAACGTATTATAACGATATTTCTTGTACTTTATTCGATTCCTGTTTGGTCATACTTATTTTCTTCTGATGATAGTTTAGCGCTTAATAAAGTGGTCATCGATCCAGGTCACGGAGGTAAGGATCCTGGGAATCTTGGTACTGGAAGGTACCAATCTCAAGAAAAAGATATTGCTTTGGATGTTTCTCTAAAACTCGGTGCTTATATTAGGGATAATATGCCCGATGTTGAGGTTGTTTTTACACGCGATAAAGATGTTTTTCCTAGGCTTTATGAGAGAACTGCTCTTGCAAATAGAGAAAAAGCAGATTTGTTTATTTCCATCCATTGTGATGCTTTTAGCGATTCTCAGGCGCATGGATGTTCTTCTTTTGTTGTAGGAATGAATCACGGAAAGCAATCTCGAGTAGCCATTAAGGAAAATCCTGTTATCAATTCTGAGGAGGATAAGTTGAATTATGGGAATTTTGATATTAATAGTCCAGAATATCAGATTGAAGTTTCTTTATATCAAAAAATGTATGAAAAGAATAGCCTATCACTAGCTGAAAAAATCCAAACACAGTTTAGAGAAAGAGTGAGTAGAAGAGATCGAGGTGTAAAGCGAGAGCCTTTGTATGTTACAAGTAGGGTTGCCATGCCTTCTGTTTTAGTTGAATTGGGCTTTTTAACCAATCCTGAGGAAGAGGATTTTTTGAATACAGATCAAGGAAAATCTTATATGGCTTCTGCTATTTACAGAGCTTTTAAGGAATATAAAAGTGAGCAGGAGGGTGTTATTAAAGAAGTCGCAGAGTTACAGGATATTATTTCTAGAGAAACAAATCAAGACCAATCTAATTTGCCTACAAAAGGTGATTTAATATGTTTGTCAGTTCAGGTTTTTGGTGCATCGAAGAAATTAAAAAAGAAGGATTTAAAGGATTTAGATGCACCCTTTTATTTGATTGAAAATAACATGTATAAATATTTTAGTGGTTGTTTTACTGATCTTAATGCTGTTAAGAAACATCAAAAAGAGCTTATAAATAAAGGTTATGACGATTGTTTTGTGGTAGGTGTGCATAATGAAAAAAAGATCAATGTTAATGAGGTGTTAGAACTCCTTAAATAATTCGTATTTTCGTATCTTGCAATGTGTAGTGTTAGATGAGGTATACTAAAGAATTAGTCATAGGAGTCACGGCAATAGCCGCCATAATTTGTTTCGTTTGGGGTTACAATTTCTTAAAAGGAAAGAATGTTTTCACTATGAAGCGAGATTATTATGCCTTTTATGAGCATGTTCATGGTTTACAGGTAGGTCAACCTGTTACAATTAACGGTTTTAAAATAGGTCAGGTCACCGAAATTAATTTTAGTCAATCTTCTTATGGCCCCTTGTTGGTTGGTTTCCATATTTCAAAGCCGATTGATTTTAGTAAAGACACCAAAGTCGAAATTTACGATATGGATATTATGGGCGCAAAAGGCTTGCAATTAAAGCCTGGTGTATTAAAAATGTATGCTTCTCCAGGTGACACGCTTATTGGTGACATACAAATTTCTTTGACTGAACAACTTACGAAGCAATTTGTTCCGATTAAAGATGGAACAGAAAGGTTAATAAATGTTTTAGATTCGACTTTAAACTCCATTACTCTTCTTACTGAAAAGGCAAGTCGCCTTATTGATGCAAATCATGAAAGTATTACGAGTGCTTCAGGTAATATTGATACACTATCACAGACATTCAATGCTCAGCGTAAACATTTTGAAGATATTGTAAATAATATGAAATCTTTTAGTGAAGAGTTAGCAGACAGCGAAATAGATCAAACTATTTTACAGGTAGATGAAACGATGAGCAGTTTAGATCTTGTATTGAAAGATGTTAATTCAGGAAATGGTAGCTTAGGTAAGTTTATTAAGGATGGTGACTTTTATATGGAAATGAATGAGTCTATGACGCAATTAGAATTATTACTTAAAGACATGCGCGAAAACCCGAAAAGGTACGTTCACTTTTCACTTTTTGGTCGTAAGAGTTCTTCATCCGATACCATTAAATAAACACATATGGAGGTCTCTAATCTCATATTTGCTTTATGTTTAGGTACGGCATCTTTCTTATTCGGTAAAAATGTGCTAAAAGTCAGGCGTAATATCATGTTAGGTCGTGATATTGATCGATCTGATCGCTCTACAGAGCGCTGGATTACTATGGCACGAGTGGCATTGGGTCAGTCTAAAATGGTTGTTCGGCCAGTAGCAGGTTTTTTACACATTTTGGTTTATGTAGGATTTGTAATTATCAATATAGAAGTTCTTGAAATTGTTATTGATGGACTTATAGGTACGCATCGGGTTTTTGCTTTTATGGGTGCTTTTTATAATTTTTTAATTGGCTCATTTGAAATACTTGCTTTTTTAGTATTGGTAGCTTGTGTGATGTTCATAATCAGAAGAAATGTATTGCAGATTAAACGTTTTGTAATGCAAGAGATGGATGGATGGCCAAAGCTTGACGCCAATTTAATTTTGATTTTCGAAATCGTTTTGATGAGCGCATTCTTGTTAATGCAAGGTGCTGATTTAGCCCTTCAGGGTTTGGGAGCAGACCACTACTTTAAAGCTGGTTCTTTTCCTATTAGTTCTTTTTTACTTCCCTTGTTTGATGGGATGAGCATTGAAGCGATTGTGATGATCGAGAGAGTTTGTTGGTGGTTTCATATTTTAGGCATTTTAGCATTTTTAAATTACCTGCCTTATTCGAAACACTTTCATATTATCTTGGCTTTTCCAAACACGTATTATTCTAATTTAGAGCCTAAAGGTTCATTTACGAATATGGCTTCTGTGAAGAATGAAGTTCAAATGATGATGGATCCCAATGCTGATCCTTATGCTGCACCTGCAGAAGTAGATGATACTGAAGATCCCGGTCGTTTTGGAGCAAAGGATGTGAATGATTTAAACTGGGTACAGTTGATGAATGCATACTCTTGTACAGAATGTGGTCGATGCACCTCTGAATGCCCTGCCAATCAAACAGGTAAGTTATTATCTCCGCGTAAAATTATGATGGATACGCGAGATCGTTTGGAAGAGTTTGGTTCACATGTTACTGCAAATGGAAAGGATGGCGACGACGGTAAATCTTTATTAGATGATTATATCACCCGTGAAGAATTATGGGCTTGTACTTCTTGTAATGCCTGTACTCAAGCTTGTCCAATTAATATAGATCCTCTTTCTATTATTTTAGATATGAGAAGATATTTAGTTATGGAAGAGTCTGCGGCTCCTACAGAGTTGAATATGATGTTTACTAATGTTGAAAATAATGGTGCGCCGTGGCAATTCCCTGCGGTAGATCGTTTGAATTGGAAAGACGAAGCATAATATGGAAAATAAACCAGTATTAAAAGTTCCTACAATGGCCGAAATGATGGCTAAAGGTGAGAAACCAGATGTTTTATTTTGGGTTGGTTGTGCTGGAAGTTTTGATGATCGCGCTAAAAAAATTACCAAGGCTTTTGTTAAAATTTTAAATCATTTAGACTATAAATTTGCTGTATTGGGAACAGAAGAATCTTGTAGTGGTGATCCGGCTAAAAGAGCCGGTAACGAATTCTTATTTCAAATGCAGGCAATGGCAAATATTGAGGTGATGAATGCTTATGAAGTTAAAAAAATAGTAACCACATGCCCGCATTGTTTCAATACCATTAAAAATGAATATCCTGAATTAGGTGGACTATATGAGGTGATGCACCATACCCAACTTATACAGTCTCTAATAGATGAAGGCCGCTTAACGGTTAAAGGTGGGGCCTATAAAGGAAAGAAAATTACTTTTCATGACCCTTGTTATTTAGGTCGTGCAAATGAAGTTTATGAAGCGCCTCGTAGATTAATTAATAATCTTGATGCTGAGTTGGTTGAAATGAAAAGATGTAAGTCAAGAGGCTTTTGTTGCGGTGCTGGAGGAGCTCAGATGTTTAAAGAACCTGAAAAGGGACAGAAAGATGTGAACATTGAACGTACAGAAGAAGCATTAGAGACGCAACCTGATTTTATTGCTACTGGTTGTCCTTTTTGTAATACTATGATGACAGATGGTATTAAGAATAAAGAGAAAGACGTAAAAGTTCTGGATTTAGCTGAGATGATTGCCACTGCTAAAGATTTGTGAGATGTGGGTGAATTTTGATGAATTACCGTTGCAAAGCCGTATTTGGGTGTTCCAATCTCATCGAATAATGAGTCCCAGTGAGCAATCTTCAATTGATGCTGCCGTAAAACAGTTTGTTCAAAAATGGTCTACCCATGGTGTACAGATGTTTGCTTCGCATGTTTTATATCACAATTGTTTTGTTGTTATAGCAGCAGATGAGCAAAAACAAGCAGCTTCAGGCTGCTCTATCGATTCATTTACTGCTTTATTTAAAGCGTTTGGAACGCAATATAATCTGTCTTTTTTCGATCGTTTTTCAATAGCTTATATATTGAAAGATGAGGTCTTAATTAGTAATCTAATTGAATTTAAAAAGTTGATTGCTGATGGACGTATTACTCAAGATACGCTTGTTTTTAATAATCTTATTGATCAAAGACAAGATTTATATTCAAAATGGGAAATTCCTCTTAAAGAATCATGGCAAAAAAGGTACTTGTAAGTATAAAACTACATCCACTTACATAAAGTATATTGGAACTCTAATTATTAGTTAACGATTGAAAATACAGTAACAACTAGAGTTTTAAGATATCTACCTAGTATAACTAAAGTATTAAGAAAAAAAAAGCTGTCGTTTAGACAGCTTTAGTAATTTTAAGTTATGAGTTTTCTAGAAGAATAAACTAAAATTAACACCTAGGTTAAAGTTAGTACCTTTTAAATCATGAGTTTCAATGTATCTAGAATCTTCATTATATGATTTTTGTTCACCATTCATGAATGTTAGATTTAAGAAAGGTTCGACTGCAAAGTGCTCACGCCATACAATAGTATAACCTAATCCCATGTTGAAATTTAGAGTTCTAGTAGAATTTTCTATTACATCTTCTGCAACTATTTCTCCGTATACAGGTCCATTTGCATCATATACTGGAGAAGCACCAGCCGTATAGGGAGCTACTAAAGTACCATCACCTAGAGACCATAAATGAACTAAACTAAAAACTTCATCATACATTTCATCGCTAACACTCATGCTACTTAATGAAATTTCTGTAAACAAATTGTTTGAGACATAGTAACGACCAAAAATACCTATTTCAGCCAAACTGTTATTAAGCTCGTAATTTTCTCCATCAGGAATTACTAAATCTCTGTTGTCAGTTTGAAAGTTAACTAATGCACCTATGGCAACCCCATCTTGGACAAAATAACCTACTTTAGGAGTAATAGCAAATGTTGTCCATTCGGAGTCAGACATTTGACTACCTGCGCCTAATAATACTGTTCCTTTACGAGTTTGAGCATCAGATGTTAGAGTAAATGCTAATACTGCTGCTAATGAAAGAATAATCTTTTTCATACCTATTGAAATTTGTTTCTTTGTTATTTCTTTTTGTATTCTTTGAAAGCGTGAATTTACTAAAAATTCGAATACTTCAAAGCTTTTAGCCATTATTATTGAGATAAAAGTTGAATTTTATTAATTATAAGGAAACTTTAATCTTAAAATTAAAGCTTAAAAAAGCTGATATTTGGCTTTTTTAACTCTTATCGTATTTTCAATACGAGATTTGTTTCTCCACGTAAATCCTTTTAATAAAAGGTCTTCTGGGGTTGTCTGATCTGTGGGGTAGAGTGTTGCATCTGGATTTTTATAAAAGTTAATATTTTCAATTTGTCTATTTTTAATAATTATGTTCATGTTGCTGCAAATTATTTTGTTTACACCCACTGCTTCATTCTTTTTTTCATCAGTCACATAATAAATGCTTTCTCCATTTCCGATGACTTCTATATTAGATAATTCATTTTTATGAAAATAAGCTTTCATGTTCTCTCCACTAATTTGGTTAAAGGAGCTAGTGTCCACTTCTGATGTAATAAATGCGCTTTTATTAAGAAACGCCATTTTGATAAGGTCTTTGTTAAGCAATATTCGAATTGAATCTGAAGTAAGTTGGAAATGATCTAACCAAATTACAGGTTCTTTATTTAAGAATATATTTTCTTCTTCAGTTAAATAGCTTAATGAATCACAGTATCCAACCATATCTATACTTTTGAAGTTTGCTTTAGGATAGGCCTCAAGTAAATTACCCTCTGTATTTTTTTGCTGTAAAAGAGTGTCTGCAGTTAAGTATAATGTGTCTTCATTTATAGGCATAGAAAGTAAAGTGTTTCCATATGAGATTGCATGATTCATTTCGTTGAATATATATGAAGTGTCTGCCCGTAAAATAGAGTTGTTATCTAGATTAATAATTTTAACATTTTTATTTAGAAATGCGTCTCCTTTTTTTTGATCTACCCAACCATTTTGGGCTTTTACATATATTTTACTGTTTTTAATTGATCCATTCGATTGAAATATTGCATATTCCTTTTCTAACCAGTAGTATAGAGTGTCAGAACGGAGTGTTTCTTCTTCAGTTTCTATAACAACATCATTGTAAAAGTCAAATTTCTCTATAGCAGCATAGTAGATTCCTTGATTGCTTTTGAGTGATTTGTTATTTTCATTAATGATTGCTTTTTCATCAAAGAATCCTTTATCGTATTCAAAGTTGTATCTCAGTTGCTCAGAAACAAGGTTCATTTCGTTGTGCTTAAACTTGACATTTTTTTCAATTTCTGCAAGCTGATGATTTCCAAGATAGATTAAGTAATCTCCTTTTAAACTTAGTGTGTCTCCTTGCCAGATATGAATTTGACTAAATGCTTCAATTTTATTTTCATTCGTGTAATAATAAGCACTGTCACATGACATGAATTGGTTTTTGTGTTTTGTTTTTACATTTCCTATAAGTACCTGACGGTCTTTATTATTTTTTTTGTTGAAAGATATTTGATCTGCATTTATAATTTCAATTTGAGTTTGAGATTGAACCAAGCAGTGTACCATTGTAAAAAATAATAATACGAAGTATGTCAAAAGTCTGTTCATGAAAAAGTCCCGAAATCGGGACTATATTTTAGTTATTATGTATCGTTTGAGTTCTATCAGGCCCAACAGAAACAATCGTTATTGGTGTTTCAAGTTCCTTTTCAAGATAGGCTAAATAATCGAGTAGTTCTTTTGGTAGGTCAGACATATCCGTTAAGCCTGTTAGATCTTCTTTCCAACAAGGAAATTCTTTGTATAAAGGTTCAATCTTATCACCCTCGATATTGTACGGAAGATGGTCAATAATTTCCCCATTGTATTTATAGTGTGTGCAAACTTTGATGGTAGGGAAACTACTTAAAACATCAGCTTTCATCATCATTAATTTGGTTACACCGTTTACATTAATTGCATATTTTAAAGCTGGCAGATCAATCCATCCACATCGACGTGGTCGGCCAGTAGTTGCACCAAATTCGTTTCCTGCTTTTTGAATAGCAGCACCTGTTTCATCAAATAGTTCTGTTGGAAATGGGCCGCTTCCAACACGTGTTAAATACGCTTTGAAAATGCCAAATACATCTCCGATTTTATTTGGGGCTATTCCTAAACCTGTACATGCTCCAGCTGCAACCGTATTAGATGAGGTTACAAATGGATAGGTTCCAAAATCGATGTCAAGAAGTGAGCCTTGAGCACCTTCTGCTAAGACTTTTTTTCCTTCTTTTTTTGCTTGAGCTAAAAAATGTTCACTATCTATGAAGTGCATATCTTTTAGCAATTCTATTGCGTCAAACCATTCTTTTTCCATTGCCTTAATATCGTATTCAAAGTCAAAATGGTTTAGTAATTGTTTGTGTTTTGTAACAAGTCTAGTGTACCGTAATTTAAAGTCAGGTAATTCAAGGTCGCCAATTCGAAGTCCGTTGCGTCCTGTTTTGTCCATATAAGTTGGACCAATTCCTTTTAATGTAGAACCAATTTTATTTTTTCCCTTAGCATGCTCAGAAGCAGCATCAAGAAGTTTATGACTTGGTAAAATTAAATGTGCTTTTCTAGAGATGAAAAGTTTCTCTTTGAAGTTTACATTTAATTTTTTTAGACCTTCTAGTTCATTTTTGAAGATGATAGGGTCGATAACTACGCCATTACCAATAACGTTTATTGCTGTGGGGTGAAAAATTCCTGAAGGTATAGTGTGCAAGACGTGCTTTATCCCATCAAATTCTAGAGTATGGCCTGCATTTGGTCCACCTTGAAATCTTGCTATAATATCGTATTTTGAAGTTAAAACATCAACAATTTTACCTTTTCCTTCATCTCCCCATTGAAGACCTAAAAGAACATCTACAGCCATTTTTTATAATTGAGTTTTGTTTGAAATACATTTACCAGATTCGTCTTTTTTACATGTCCCATACATGTTTAGTGCATGGTGCATTACTTTAAAACCCATGTTTTTTTCAACTGAATTCATGATATTTTGTATGCGTGGATCGCAAAATTCAAATACTTTTTTACAATCTGTGCATATTAGGTGGTCGTGTTGTTTATTTGTAAAGCTTTTCTCGTACTGAGCTTGATTTTCTCCAAATTGGTGTTTGCGCACTAAATTACAGTCTAGCAGAAGTTCGATTGTATTGTATAAAGTTGCTCTACTTACCCTATAATTTCGTTTTTTCATTTTGATGTATAGAGTTTCTATGTCAAAATGATTATGATATCCGTAAATTTCTTTAAGTATAGCAAAACGTTCGGGCGTTTTTCTTTGCCCGTTTTGTTCAAGATAGGAAATGAACACTTGCTTTACTTGTTCTTGAGTTTTCTTGCTCATGTATTAAAAATAAGAGTAAAATCTAAGGGTAAAACTAAGCATTAATTTCTAATTTTTATTAGAAATTAACCACTTTTAAATTTTCGTCTTACTGATGAAATCCCATCCACTTTTTTAATACTATCGATGACTTTTTTTAAGTATTGTTTATCAGTCACAAGAATAGTAATCAATCCATCAAAGGTTCCATCAGAGCTATTGATGTTTATTGATTTGATATTAACTTTTAAATTGTTTGATAATATTTGAGTTACTTCATTAATTAAGCCCACTCGATCAATTCCTTTTATGTGAAGAACAACATCAGATTTTTTGTTTGTACTGTCTATCCATTTCGATTCCAATATTCTATATGCAAAGTTTGATTGTAAGCGTATGGCATTAGGACAATCTCGACGATGAACTTTTATACCTTCACGAATTGTGGTGAACCCAAATACATCATCACCCGGAATAGGACTGCAACATTTAGAAAAGGTGTAATTAAGTTTTTCTTGGTTTGAACCAAATACTAGTGTATTATATTTTGAATCATCTTGATCATCTGTCTTAACAGAGGGTCTTTTGTAAATTTTATTTTTCAGAAAGAGGTACCAACTGTTTCTATTTTTAGCAAATTCTTTAATCATGGTGTTATTTAAAACACCAATTCCGACATCATAGAAAAGGTCTAAGCTTGTTTTATATTTGAAATAATTGATTAGCTCAGTAATAATTTGATCATTAAAAGATAGTTTTAAGTGTTTTAATTTTCTCTGAAGAATTTCCTTTCCATCATTAGCAATGATTTTCTTTTCATCTTTCAATGAACTTTTTATTTTGTTTTTTGCTTTGGCGGTGACCACAAAATTGAGCCAAGATTTTTTTGGCTTTTGTTTTTCAGAACTTATAACCTCAACTTGGTCTCCACTTTTTAATTTGTGACTAAGTGGAATGATTTTACCGTTAACTTTACAACCTAAACAATTTGCACCCAACTGAGAGTGAATATCGAATGCGAAATCCAAAGCAGATGCCCCTTTAGGAAGTGTTCTTAAGTCGCCATTTGGAGTGAATACAAATATTTCTTTTGAAAATAAATTGAGTTTGAATTCTTCTAAGAAATCAATTGCATTAGACTCTGGATCTTTAAGTAATTCTCTAATTTGATTTATCCAGTCTTCAAGATTTCCTTCTTTATATTTTCCTGATTGTTTATATTTCCAGTGGGCCGCATATCCTTTTTCTGCTATTTCATCCATGCGTTCAGTTCGGATTTGTACTTCAACCCATTTACCACCAGGGCCCATTACAGTGGTGTGTAAAGATTCGTATCCATTTGCTTTAGGTGTAGAAATCCAATCTCTAAGCCGGTCGGGATTTGGTCGAAAGTGGTCTGTTATTACTGAATATGTTTCCCAACAATCTGGTTTTTCATTATTAAGTTCAGAATTTAAAATAATTCGTATTGCAAATTTATCATATACTTGATCAAAAGTAACACCTTGATTTTTCATTTTCTTTCGAATAGAAAAAATAGATTTAGGTCTTCCCTTTATAGAGAAATTAAGCTTATGTTCCTTTAATGATTTTTTTAATGGTTTTGTGAATCGTTGTATGTATTGAATTCTAGCTTTTTTAGTTTCGTTTAATTGCCGAGCAATGTCTTTATAAATTTCCGGTTCAGTGTATTTTAACCCTAAATCCTCTAGTTCTGTTTTGATAGAATAAAGACCAAGTCTATGAGCCAAAGGTGCGTAGATGTATAGTGTTTCAGACCCTATTTTTTGTTGTTTTAGTCTTGGCATAGAGTCAAGCGTTTGCATGTTATGCAGACGGTCAGCAAGTTTAATTAAGATAACTCTAACATCATCAGAAATTGTAAGAAGCATTTTTCTGAAGTTCTCTGCTTGAGAAGAGATGTCTTGTTCCGAAAATCCAGAAATTTTTGTGAGACCGTTAATGATTTTCCTAATTTTAGGATTGAAAGTTTTTTCAATATCAGTTAAAGTATACTCAGAGTCTTCAACAACATCATGAAGTAATGCGCATGCTATTGATGTTGCATCCAGGCCAATATCTTTTGCAACAATTTGAGCTACTGCAATTGGATGAAAAATATAGGGTTCTCCACTTTTTCTTCTGACATCTTTATGGGCATCAACAGCAAGATTAAATGCTTTACGAATCAGCTTTTTATCTTCTCTTTTAATTTCACTATTGCAAGACCTTAGTAATGCTTTATAACGTCTTACAATGTCTTTGTTTTCCTCTTGTATGTCAATTTCGTTTTTCAATGAAATTAGGTTTTGATAAACTTACTGAACTTGTATAAATGATAGTGTCAATTTATATATTTAATTCCGTTGCAGGAAGAATTTTAGTTTTTACTTCACCAAATCCAATTCTATATTGATTTGCCTGGCAATGAGCTCTTATAATTAAACTGTCGTTGTCATGTAAAAAATTCCGTTCTGAGCCGTCTGGCATAAGAATCGGTTTAGTACCCTTCCATGATAATTCTAACATTGAACCGTAAGCATCAGGTGTGTTTCCTGATATTGTTCCCGAAGCCATCATATCTCCTGCATTTATGTTACATCCGTTAATAGTATGGTGGGCTAATTGCTGAGTCATGTTCCAATACATGTATTTATAATTGGATTTCGAGATTGTGTGAGGCTCAAAATTATTTGAGCTTATTAAAACCTCTAGGTTAATATCTATGTTTTTGTCACCTTCAAATTCTAGATAAGGAAGTACTGCAGGTTTTTGTTTTTCTCCTGGTACTCGAAAAGGTTCTAAAGCATCAAGAGTTACGATCCATGGAGAAATTGAGGATGCAAAGCTCTTGCCCAAGAATGGGCCAAGTGGCACGTATTCCCATTTTTGAATATCTCTCGCTGACCAATCGTTAAAAATACACATACCAAAAATATAATCTTCGGCTTCTTGAGTTGAAATGTTTTCACCTAAATTTTTTCCTTGACCGGTTACAAATGCCATTTCCAATTCGAAGTCTAATAACTTAGATGGTCCAAATGTTGGCTGAATAGAATCGGGAGGTAATTGTTGTCCTTTAGGACGGTGAATGTCTGTTCCCGATAATATAATTGATGAAGCCCTTCCATGATATCCTACTGGAATGTGAAGCCAGTTTGGAAGTAATGCGTTGTTGGGGTCTCTAAACATACAACCTACATTGTAAGCGTGTTGACGACTAGAGTAAAAGTCTGTGTAGTCGCCTACCTTAACTGGCATTAAAATTTCTACTTCGTCAATTTTTGATAGAACGATAGCTTTATGACTTTCGTCCATTGTATTATTAGCATCAAATATTTCAGCAATTCGGTCTCTTACTTCTCGCCATAAATGTTTACCTAATTTCAAGAAATCATTTAAAGTTTTCTTATTAAAGAGATCTCGATCTAAAGTAATTCCTTCAAAATAATTAAGCTTGTGAAGCGCATTTAAATCAATTGCATAATTGCCAATTCGTGAACCAACACAAATTGTTTTGTCAGATTTTTTAAAAATTCCAAATGGAATGTTTTGTATGGGGAAATCGGAGTGAGATGCTACCTCAATCCACGATTTTCTATTTGGATCGTTTGCTTTTATCATTTGAACTAAATTTTAGACAAAAATAAGGATTATATTTGCATGAAAATTAGGAATCACAACTTTAATCGTCACAAAAAAAATGGAAAAAGATCACCAAATTTTTGATTTAATTCATGAAGAACATGAACGTCAAGTATATGGAATTGAATTAATTGCCTCAGAGAATTTCGTGAGCGATCAAGTTATGGAAGCTGCGGGATCTTGTTTAACTAATAAATATGCTGAAGGGTATCCTAATAAAAGGTACTATGGGGGTTGTGAATTAGTTGACGAGATAGAACAGATAGCTATTGATCGAGCAAAAGTGTTGTTTGGAGTAGACTACGCAAATGTTCAGCCTCATTCTGGTTCTCAGGCAAATGCGGCTGTTTATCTGGCTTGTTTAAAACCTGGCGATAAAATTTTAGGTTTTGACCTTTCTCATGGAGGACACCTAACGCATGGTTCACCAGTTAATTTTTCAGGTAAACTTTATAAGACTTCTTTTTATGGTGTGGAAAAGGAAACTGGTAGAATTGATATGGATAAAGTTCAAAAAATTGCGATTAAAGAGCAGCCCAATTTAATTATTTGTGGTGCTTCCGCTTATTCTAGAGATTGGGAATATGTTCGATTTCGAGAAATTGCCGATCAAGTTGGTGCTCTTTTATTGGCTGATATTTCTCATCCTGCAGGTTTAATCGCAAAAGGTGTTTTAAATGATCCTGTTGAACATTGTCATATTTTAACAACAACAACTCATAAAACATTACGTGGGCCTCGCGGAGGATTAATTATGCTTCCTAAAGATTTTGAAAACCCTTGGGGACTGACTACACCTAAAGGCAAAGTTAGAATGATGTCGGCTTTGTTAAACTCTGCTGTTTTTCCTGGAATGCAGGGTGGTCCGTTAGAACATATTATTGCAGCTAAAGCGATTGCCTTTGGGGAAGCACTTACAGATGCGTATTTTGAATACATACTCCAGGTGAAACGAAATGCCACTGCAATGGCTGATGCATTTGTATCTAAAGGGTATGAAGTTGTCTCAGGAGGGACAGATAATCATTGTATGCTGATTGATTTGAGATCTAAAAATGTTACCGGTAAAGATGCTGAAAATGCATTAGTTAAAGCTCATATTACCGTAAATAAAAATATGGTTCCTTTTGATGATCTATCTCCATTTGTTACCTCTGGTATTCGAGTTGGAACCCCTGCTATAACTACTCGGGGATTAAAAGAGAACCACATGATTCAAATTGTGGATTTAATAGATGAAGTGATAATGAACTATGAAAATGATGAGATTATTGATTCAGTTGCAGATAAAGTTGTTAAAATGATGGAAGTGTTTCCAATTTTTGAGTAATTTAAGCGGTTTTAAATTTTACCATTAAATAAAATAATTATTGGTAAAAAAAATAAACACAAATTAATAAGTTGGAAATTTTTATCTACCTATATAAATGCGAAAATTATTATTTCTTCTTATGATTTTAATTCCATGTACATTAAGTGCAACGCACTTAATTGGTGGAGAAATTACATATTCTTGTTTGGGTGATAATCAATATGAAATTCAAGTAGTAATTTACAGGGATTGTGGTCCCTCAAATTCTAACAATACTGGATTTGATAATGGAGGAATAATTTCTATTTATAATATGAATAATAATTTATATGATGTTTTAGATCATGGTTTTGCTGTTTCTGAGTTTGTTGTTGATGAGTTTACTTCAGAATGTGTTACACTCCCACCTGAATTATGTGTTGAAAAAGGTACCTATACAATTGTAACGTCTCTTCCTGACAATGGAAATGGATATCAAATTGTATATCAGAGATGTTGTAGAAATGACCAAGTAATAAATATTCAAGATCCAGAAGATATGGGGTCTTCCTTGGTTGCCTATATCCCCTCATCTTCTAATGTAGAATGTAATAACTCTCCAGTATTTGATAGTTTTCCTCCATTAGCCTTGTGTGTAGGTACAGATGTTGAAATTACTCAATCTGCGACAGATATTGATGGAGATGATTTGGTTTACTCTTTTATTGCTCCTTATCATGGTTCTAGTGATATTGATCCAACAGAAACTTATCCCCCACCATATACTCAAGTACTTTGGGAGGAGGGCTATTCAGATTTTTATCCTATGGATTCTGACCCTATAATTGATATTGATTCAGAAACTGGTTTGATTACCGGAACACCTAATCAAGAGGGTTATTATGTGATTGGGGTGAAGGTAGAAGAATACAGGAACGGAGTTTATTTAGGAGAAATTATTAGAGATTTTCGATTTTTAGTTGTTGATTGTGAGGTGGCAACATCTTCTGTGCCAATTGCTGATATTTATTGTGATGGACTAACAGTTGATTTTGAAAATGAAAGTGAGAATTCTTTTTCATATTTATGGGATTTTGGAGATCCTCAAAATTTAAATGCCACATCATCTTTATTAGAGCCTACCTATACTTATCCGGACAGTGGGTCTTATCAAGTTACGTTAATAGCTAATCCAGAAACTTTTTGTTCAGATACATCTGTTGTTGAGTTTTCGCTTTATCCTGAACTATTCCCTTTTTTTGAAGTTCCCGAGACAATTTGTGAAGAAGATGCTCAATATGATTTTTTTGGATCAGGAGTTATTCCACCCTCAGCTTCTTTTTCATGGGATTTTGGTGATAATGCTTTAGTTCAAACTTCAACTGACTTGAATCCTAGTGGTGTTGAATTTGTCAATGGTGGTTCGCAAGAAATTACGTTTTCAGTTTCGTATTTAAATTGTGATGAATCTTATACATCTATCTTGAATACTTCTGGATCTGATGTTTTATCTATTGAGGCATCTGCCAGTGAAGTTTGTGTGCCTGATGTCGTTTCATTTACTGCAAATACGACTATGCCTTCCGCTGATTTGATATATGATTGGAATTTAGGTGATGGATCAAACTCAAACCTAGAGAGTCCATCTATTATCTACGAACCAGGGCTTTATGATGTTTCCTTAACAGTAACAAATAATGTTACTGGTTGTGAGACTTTGATTGAAGAATTAGACTTTGTGAATGTATTTCCTCAGCCTACTTCATTATTTGAATCTAGTCAAATTTCAGGCTGTGCACCTTTAGCGTTAAGTTTTGATAATTTAAGTACCGATGCAGATCAATATACTTGGTATATTGATGGTAACGAAGTGTCGACAGATACAGATTTTTCTTATACGTTTAATGGAGGAAATTATGAAGTGACACTCCAAGCTGTTAGTGATATAGAGTGTACTACAGATGATTCCTATTCAATACAGATTGATTCGTATGATAGTGATATTATTTCTATTGAAACATCTGGTAATGAGATATGTGAGCCTGATGTTGTTTTGTTTAACGTAAATACAATTGCGCCATCTTCACAACTCGTTTTTGATTGGGATTTAGGTAATGGAACTAGTTCAAATGTTCAAAGCCCAACAATACAATATAGTGCTGGTGTATATGATGTTTCATTGTCAGTTTACAATAGTGTTAATGGTTGTGAATCTTTTATAGAAGAGCTCGAGTGGGTAAGTGTTTATTCGCAGCCTGAGGCAATCTTTGATGTTAGTCAAACCTCTGGATGTGAACCTTTAAGTCTTTCTTTTGATAATTTGAGTACTAATGCAAATCAATATAATTGGTTTGTTAATAGTGTTCAGATTTCAAGTGATAATGACTTGTCTTATACTTTTAGTGAGGGTGTTTATAATGTAATGCTTCAGGTAGTTAGTGATATCGAATGTACCACTGATGATTATGAATCTATTCAGATTCAGTCTTTGCCTGAAGTAGTTGCAGATTTTGATGTAGATTATTTTTGTAATGAAGATATGGAAGTTCAAATTCAGAATAATTCACAATCTGTTACTTCCATGAGTTGGTCTTTTGGTGATGGCTTTATTTCTTCAGAAGATGTTTTTTCTCACGAGTATGCTTTTGCTGGAGAATATGTCATTGAGCTTGTGGTAGAAAATCCATTGTCTTGTAATCTAATTGATTTAGAATCTGTTTCTATTACTGTAGCACCTCCACCTGATGTTAGTTTTGGTGTTCTTGCTACTGAAGATTGTGAAGAAGGTTTTGTTGAGTTTGAAAACACAACTATTTTGTCTGTTTACGATGCTGCATCAAATTGGGAATGGGATTTTGGAAATGGTGCTTCTAATTCAGCATTTGAATCTTCTTATACTTATGGTCAGGAGGGGACATATTCTGTTGAATTAACTGTTGAGACTGAGTTGGGTTGTGAAGGTTCTGTTTCTGAACAGATTTTAATTGATTTTTTACAGATTCCCCTATCTCAATTCTCATATACAATTGATACATGTTCAAATAATGTTTTGTTTACAAATGAATCTGAGTTTGCTGATTCTTATAATTGGAATTTTGGAAACATTGATATAAGTGATCAAGAAAATCCAATTATAGAGATTCTTCCCGGTAATGCTATAGATGTTACCTTAACTGCTACTAATGATTTTTGCTTTAATTCAGTTAGTGAGACTGTAGAATTTTCTTTAGATAGTCTTTACGATAATATTATTATTCCTAATATATTTACCCCAAATGGTGATTTTGAGAACGATCTCATGTTAATTTCGGGTATAAAAGAATGTGAGCGGTCAGTGTTACGAATATTTAATAGATGGGGAGAAGAAGTTTTTTATTCAATTTATCCAGATAAAGAACCGTGGGATGGTCTTCATCGATCTGAAGATGTTTCAGAAGGTGTTTATTTTTATGTTCTTGAAATGGAATATGGTCAAATTACCGGTGCTGTTACTATTTTAAGGTAGGATCCATTTGATACTTACAATCAAAATGTATCTTTGTCGCATTAAAATTTAGTTATGAAGTGTGGAATTGTAGGACTACCAAATGTTGGTAAATCAACATTATTTAACTGTTTATCTAATGCAAAAGCATTGGCAGCAAACTATCCATTTGCGACAATTGAACCCAATTTAGGGGTTATACCAGTGCCAGATGAAAGAATAACGAAATTAGAAGCACTTGTTAAGCCAGCAAGAGTTCAGCAGGCTATCGTTGAAATTGTAGATATTGCTGGTTTGGTTCGTGGTGCAAGTAAGGGTGAAGGTTTAGGTAATAAATTTTTGGCGAATATTAGAGAAACTCATGCAATCATTCATGTATTACGCTGCTTTGATAATGACAATATTACCCATGTAGACGGATCCATCGATCCTGTCAGAGATAAAGAAACGATTGATGTCGAACTGCAAATCAAAGATCTTGAGTCAGTAGAAAAGAAGATTGAGACGATCAAGAAAAAAACCCGCACTGGCGATAAAGAAGCACTTAAAACCTTGTTTATTCTTGAACAATATAAAGCGCATTTTGAAGCCGGTCAATCTGCTCGTTCCATTAACTTGACTGATAAGGAGCGAGAAGCTGTGTCAGATTTGATGTTACTTACCGATAAACCTATTCTTTACATCTGCAATGTTAATGAAGATGATGCTATAAGTGGAAATACATATGTCGATAGTGTGCAAGAGGCAATTAAGGATGAAGATGCTCAATTGTTAATTATAGCTGCCGGAATGGAAGCTGATATTATGGAGTTAGATACTTTTGAGGAGCGACAGGAGTTTTTGCAAGATATGGGGTTGGAAGAGCCTGGCGTGAACAAGGTTATTAGATCTGCTTATGCATTATTAAAACTTCAAACTTATTTTACTGCTGGTGAAAAAGAGGTAAGAGCTTGGACGATCAAAGAAGGTTTTACTGCTCCACAATCAGCAGGAGTTATTCATACAGACTTTGAGAAAGGGTTTATTAGAGCTGAAGTAATTAAGTATGATGATTATATTGCTTTAGGTTCAGATCTTGCTTGTAAGGAAGCTGGAAAATTATCTATAGAGGGTAAAGATTATATTGTTCAAGATGGGGATATTATGCATTTTAGATTTAATGTTTAATTGTTGATAAAATTGTTTAGAGCTTTCGTTTTAAAAATTATAACGTTTAAGTAAAATTTTTACTTTTAGAAAGTAGTATAGCTTTGTCTATACTACTTTTTTTTTGTAAGCATTAATTTCTTATGGCAGAGAATCAATACACAGAGGACAGTATTAGATCCTTAGACTGGAAGGAGCATATTCGTATGCGTCCAGGAATGTACATTGGTAAACTTGGCGACGGTACAGCTCACGATGACGGAATTTACATACTTCTTAAAGAAGTGGTGGATAACTGTATCGATGAATTTGTAATGGGGTACGGAAAGAATATTGAAGTAAGTGTTCGCGGTAAAAAAGTTACTGTACGAGATTATGGTAGAGGTATTCCACTAGGAAAAGTGATTGACTGTGTTTCTAAAATCAACACAGGAGGTAAGTATGATTCAAAAGCTTTTAAGAAATCTATCGGGTTAAATGGTGTTGGTACAAAAGCTGTAAATGCACTTTCAGATTATTTTAGAGTTCAATCAGTAAGAGATGGCCAAACCAAGGTTGTTGAATTTCAGCAAGGTGAAGTGACTCTAGAAGAAGAAGTTCAGGAAACATCTGTAAGGAAAGGGACAAGAGTTTCTTTTATTCCGGATGAGAGTATCTTTAACAATTTTCGTTACGTAAATGAGTATGTAGAGAAAATGATGTGGCACTATGCCTATTTGAATACAGGACTTACCATGCTTTATAATGGTGAGAAATTTTATTCTGAGAATGGACTTTATGATTTGTTAAATAATCAGATAGAAGAAGGAACTTCTCATTACCCTGTCATTCATTTAAAGGGTGAGGATATTGAGATTGCGATGACCCACATGCGTAATCAATATGGCGAGTCTTATCATTCATTTGTAAATGGTCAACACACTACCATGGGTGGAACCCATCAAACAGCCTTCCGCGAAGCTGTGGTTAAGACTATTCGTGAGTTTTATGGAAAGAATTATGAGGCTTCAGATATTCGACAGTCTATAAGTGCAGCCATTAGTATCAAAGTTATTGAACCAGTTTTTGAGTCGCAGACAAAAACCAAATTAGGTTCTACAGATATGGGGCCCGATATGTCCACGGTGCGAACTTTTGTAAACGATTTTGTGAAGAGTAAACTCGATAACTATCTTCATAAAAATCCTGAAGTTGCTGATGCCCTTCAGAAAAAAATATTGTCAGCCGAAAGAGAGCGAAAAGATTTGGCTGGCATAAAAAAACTTAGCAGAGAAAGAGCTAAAAAAGCGAATCTTCACAATAAAAAATTACGCGATTGTAGAGTCCATTATAATGATCTTAAGAAAGAAAGACGATTGGAAACGACCTTATTTATTACTGAGGGAGATTCTGCAAGTGGTTCCATTACCAAATCACGTGATGTGAATACTCAGGCTGTTTTTAGTTTAAAAGGAAAACCTTTAAACTCTTATGGCTTGACAAAAAAAATTGTTTATGAAAACGAAGAATTTAATTTGGTTCAGGCAGCATTAAATATCGAAAATGGTTTGGAAGATCTTCGTTATAATAATGTAGTTATTGCTACCGATGCCGATGTAGATGGTATGCATATTCGTTTATTGTTAATTACATTCTTTTTACAGTTTTTTCCTGAGTTGATTCGTGAAGGGCATTTATATATTCTTCAAACACCATTATTTAGAGTACGTAACAAAAAAGAAACAATTTATTGTTATGATGAAAATGAAAAAATATCAGCTATGGAAAAGCTGAAGGGGAAATTAGAAATAACCCGATTTAAAGGTTTGGGGGAAATCTCACCAAATGAATTTAAAGGCTTTATTGGAGAAGATATTCGCTTAGAGCCAGTTATGATAGGTAAGGAGCAAGCTCTAGCCGAAATGTTGAAGTTTTACATGGGTAAAAATACGCCCGATCGTCAGCAATTTATTATTGATAACCTTCGAGTAGAAAAAGGAGTTGAATAATTATGAGGGAAGAAATGGAACATTCTGAAAATAACTTTAAACTGGAAGATCAGGAATTAAACACGGTAAAACAAGTTGACGGAATGTATGAGAGCTGGTTTTTGGATTATGCTTCTTATGTTATTTTAGAAAGAGCTGTTCCCGATATCCATGATGGTTTAAAGCCTGTTCAGCGTCGTATTCTTCATTCGCTTAAGGAAATGGATGATGGTCGTTACAATAAAGTGGCTAATGTAATCGGTAACACCATGAAATATCATCCGCACGGAGATGCTTCTATAGGTGATGCTTTGGTAAATATGGGGCAAAAAGACCTACTTATAGATATGCAGGGTAACTGGGGTAATATTCTTACTGGAGATAGGGCAGCAGCACCTCGTTATATAGAATCTCGATTATCTAAGTTTGCCCTTGAAGTTGTCTTTAATCCTAAGATAACAGAGTGGACACCTACCTATGATGGTCGTACTAAAGAACCAGTTACACTTCCTGTAAAATTTCCCTTATTATTAGTTCAAGGGGTAGAAGGAATTGCTGTAGGATTGTCTACTAAAATAATGCCTCACAATTTTGTTGAATTGATAGATGCTTCCGTTTCTATATTAAGAGGAAGGGGTGTTAAGGTTTATCCAGATTTTCCTACAGGAGGTGTTGCCGATTTTTCACAATATAATGATGGGCAAAGGGGCGGTAAAATTAAAGTAAGAGCACGTATTGAACAAGTAGATACCAAGTTGCTTAAAATTACTGAAGTTCCATTTGCTACGACAACTTCGAGTTTAATAGATTCGATTGTTAGGGCAAATGAAAAAGGTAAAATAAAGATCAAGAAGATTGAAGACAATACAGCAGAGTTTGTAGAAATTTTAATTCATCTTCCTCCAGGCGTTTCGCCAGATAAAACTATCGATGCTTTGTATGCATTTTCCGATTGTGAAATCTCGATCTCGCCCAACGCTTGTATTATCAAAAGTGATAAGCCATACTTTATGTCAGTTTCGGATATTCTGAAACAATCTACAGCTCATACTCTTGAACTTCTAAAGGCTGAATTGGAGATTTTATTATCTGAACAACAAGCACTTTGGCATTTTGCTTCTTTAGAGCGTATTTTTATTGAGAATAAAATATATAGGGATATAGAAGAATGTGAAACTTGGGAAGCAGTTATAGAAGCAATTCGAAAAGGTCTTCAGCCCCACATTAAAAATTTAAAAGAACCTATTACAGAAGAAGATATTGTTCGTCTTACAGAAATAAAAATTAAGCGAATCTCAAAATTTGATTTAGAAAAGGCGAATGAAAATCTGAAGAGAATAGAAGAAAATATCACCGAATTAAATGATAAACTTTCCAATATAGTGGATTATGCAATTGATTATTTTAAAGGTTTAAAGAAAAAATATAAAGAGGGAAGAGCACGTAAAACTGAAATCAGAACTTTCGAAACTATTGTTGCTTCTAAAGTAGCCATTAGAAATCAGAAATTATATTTTAATAAAGATGAAGGTTTTATAGGTACTTCGTTGCGTAAAGATGAATTTGTTTGTGAATGTTCTGATATTGATAATGTTATTGTGTTCCGTAGCGATGGTAAAATGATGGTGACTAAAGTCGCTGCCAAGACTTTTGTAGGTAAAGGAGTCATTCATATGGCTGTATTTAAGAAGAATGATGTGCGCACTATTTATAACCTTATTTACCGAGATGGTAAACTAGGAAATACATATATGAAGCGTTTTCCTGTAAAAAGTATTACGCGCGACAAAGAATACGATCTTACATCTGGAAATAAAGGCTCAAAAATATTGCACTTCACAGCCAACCCAAATGGAGAAGCAGAAGTGGTTTCTGTAATTCTTAAGTCACAAGCCAAAACCCGTAAACTCAAGTTTGATGTTGATTTTGCCGACTTAGCTATAAAAGGAAGAGGCTCTAAGGGTAACTTGGTTTCTAAGCATCCATTAAGTAAAGTGGAATTAAAGTCGAAAGGAGTGTCTACTTTAGCCGCTCAAAAGATTTGGTTTGATGATACAGTTCAACGCTTAAATATTGATGGTAGAGGTGAGCTTTTAGGTGAGTTTGCCGGAGATGATAAAATTCTTGTCATTTCTCAGTCTGGAGAATATCAACTTTTAGGTTTCGACTTGAGTACCCATTTCCCTGAGGATATAATTGTGCTCGAAAAATTTGATATTAAAAAGCCTGTCAGTACTATATACTGGGATGGAGCTAAATCGATATACTATGTAAAACGTTTCTTGGTAGAGCCTTCAGATAAAAAAGTGAGTTTTATTTCACAAAGTCATGGTTCTTATTTAGAAGTTGTTTCTACCGATTATCTTCCTATAGCAGAAATAGAGTTTGTCAAAGAGCGTAATAAAGATCAAAGACCAAACCTGAAAATTAATTTTGAGGAATTTATTTCTGTTAAGGGGCTCAAGGCACAAGGTAATAGACTTACAACTTTTAAAGTAAAGACTATTAATATGTTAGCTTCTCTTAAGTTACCTCTTGAAAAAGAGTTGTCTAAAGAAGTAAAAGATGATGACCATAATGATGCAGGGAAGTCACAAATAATATTAGACTTTTAATTCAATTTTAGGTATTATATTTGCACTAAGTTTTAACCACACTAAACTTTACAAATTATGCTTAAAAATATTTCCTTTTTCTGTACTTTTTTATTTCTAGTAATTCCTGTAAAATCTCAGCAGAGTTTAAACATAAATTTACTTTCAAGTTTAGATTATAATAATGATTTAAGTGATGTTTGGGGTTATGCAAATGAGTCTGGAGAATATGCATTAGTTGGAGTATATAATGGGATTTCAGTTGTAGATGTCACAAATCCCTCCGATCCGGTTGAACTTGGTTTTTTTAATGGCCCTGAATCTATATGGAGAGATTTAAAAACTTGGGGAGATTATTTATACTGTATAAATGATGAAGATGGAGATGGTGGTGCTGGTTTACAAATCCTCAATTTAGAAGAGTTAATCAATGGTGTTAGTAATCCAACTTATATTGAAAATATGAGTCTAGGATTTGAAACAGCTCATAATATTTTTATAGATGAAAACGGTGTGCTCTATGTTTTTGGTGCTGATTATGGAATAGGCGGGGCTTTAATGTATGATCTTGTTGCAAATCCGGAAAATCCACCTTTATTAGGTGTCTTTAATGATTATTATCTTCATGATGGTATGGTTCGAGGAGATACATTGTGGGGCGGTGCAATATATGGTGGTGTGTTTGTCGTTATTGATGTGTCAGATAAACAAAACCCACAAATTATAGGTTCTAATCCCACACCAAGTAACTTTTCTCATAATTGTTGGATTTCAGACGATGGAGAATATTTATTTACTACTGATGAAGTAAGCGGTGCATATGTTGCTGCGTATGATGTTTCTAATTTAAATGATATAGAAGAAGTAGATCGAATTCAAGCATGGAGTCCTCAAACGAATGTGATTCCACATAATACTCATGTTAATGGTGATTTTATTGTGACATCTTATTATGCCGATGGTGTATCGGTTGTTGATGTAAGTAACCCCTCTAATATGATTGAGGTTGGTTATTACGATACTTCACAAGATTATTCAGGAAATGGTTTTAATGGTGCATGGGGTGCCTATCCATGGTTGCCTTCAGGAAATATTTTAGTAACTGATATTGAAACGGGTTTGTATGTTTTGGAACCAAAATATTCGAATGCTAGTTTTGTTGAAGGTTTAGTTACAGATTCTAATACAGGCCTACCTATTAGTAATGCACAAATTCAGATATTAGGTACAGATGTTATTGTTAATACTAATTTGGAAGGTTACTTTGAGACAGGATTAGCTGTTGATGGAACTTATGAATTATTGATTTCAGCAAGTGGTTATGCCGACTATATTCAAACTGTTGTTTTAAGCAGTGGACAAATAATGAATTTGGATACTCAATTATCTTTATTAGGATCATATAACACACAGTTATCAGTTGTCAGTGCATTAAATCTTACAGGTCTTTCTCAAGCTTCAGTTTTTATAACTAATGACTTAGTTGAACACCAACTATCCTCATCAACTAATGGAGACCTATCAATTCAATTAACAGAAGGTATTTATTCGATTTCTATTGGATTGTGGGGTTATCAAACATTGTGTTCAGAATTTACTGTTTCTGAAAGTCAAACAGATTTTATATTTGAATTGGATAGAGCCTATTCTGATGATTTTTCATTTGACTTGGGTTGGATTGTTGAAAGTGATGTATCTCTTGTGTCAGGATTATGGGAAAGAACTATTCCTTTTAGTTATAGTAATATGGGATCTGGTCCAAATCAAGATGTCGATGATGATTGTGGAGACTATGCTTTTATAACTGATAATGGGTATTATGAAACTGTAGATTTTGGTGTTGAAGAGCAAAATTGGGGTGGATCATTGAATACCCCATTGACTGCACCAATTATTTATGCTGGTCAATTTTGTTCAGGTAATAATTCAGCTTTTATTGGATCAATAGTTTTAATAGAAAGAGGAGGGTGTGAGTTTGGGTTGAAGGCCTTGAATGCTGAGAATTCTGGAGCTATTGCTGTTATTATATACAACAATAATAATAATAATCAACCTTTAAGTATGGCAGCTGGTGCAGTTGGTGATGATGTAACAATACCTGTTTTTTCAATGTCAGGTGCTGATGGTAATGACTTAGTTGATTTTATGGGGGATGGAACTGAAACTTATGCGATCTTGAATTCAGATAATTTAACATGTACAAAATCAACTCCTTCATACGTAAGTGGCGGTGCTACTCGATTTATTTCCCCATCAATGGATCTTACATATTATGAAAATCCAATTATGACTTTTAATACTTGGTTTCAAAATATAGGTGATGAAAACTCGGAAGACTCTCTACTAGTTAAATTGAGTAATGGAATTGAGTCTGTTTTGATTGATTATAGAACATCTGAATCTTCCAATTCTGAATGGCTGATTCATGAAGTTGCTCTTGGTGGACTTATAGAACTAACATCTCAAATGCAAATTATTGTTGAAGCTTATTCTCAATTTAATTTAGAAGCTGGATTTGATAATTTTTTAATTTCAGGTAATAATTTGAGCTTAGATTCACAAAATCATTCATTTGTAAATGTTTATCCAAATCCATCAAAAGATGGAATGATTCAGTTTAATTTGCGGGACAATTCTATTTTTCAGGTATATGATGTTTCCGGCAGCTTACTTATTGAAAAACATGTTTTTAAAGGTCTCAACGTGATAGATTTGAGTTTTTTAGCTTCTGGCACCTATTTAATTAATTTAGTTGGAGATTTAAATTACTCATCATCTATATGGATACGTAATTAATTACTAATTATTAGTAATTTCATGCTACTAATAAAAGTGTATTCTTGAAAGTAATTATTCTTTTTAACTTCTATTTATTATCATGTTTTTAGTCTGAATTATTTATTCAAATCTTTATCTGACATATTTTAATATTAATTTAGTAATAAGGTTCTTCTTCTCCATTTGGTAAATACTTTATTATGTTGTAAATTGAATGTCCTTTTTATTCCCACACAAGGCTTTTTCAAAATATGTTATTTTTTTTAAAAAAGGTTTGTGTGGGAATAAAAAGGTTGTACATTTGCATCCGCTAAAACGAATAGAAATAAGTTTTAGTTGAAACGAGAAAGTTCTTTGAAAGAAATTATATTGGAAGAGAGAGGTAAGAGAAACAACTTACCCCGT
>Ga0160422_10000283_pt1 | contig 30155 bp, 24 predicted proteins | sample Fk160mmetaG_FD_108192 | JGI IMG/M metagenome (GOLD analysis project Ga0160422, IMG submission 108192) | Marine microbial communities from the Central Pacific Ocean - Fk160115 60m metaG | ecosystem: Environmental > Aquatic > Marine > Oceanic > Photic zone | place: The Central Pacific Ocean...
CCTTGACCGCGTGGATGAATGCGCAGAGGGTCTTCTTCGCGTTCAGCAACGCGATCCGTCCATACGAACGGTTCGGGACGTGACCCCCGATGCGCTCGAGCCCAACTGGATCGGCGAGCGCCGGCTTCGCCACGTGCTGTCGGAGAACGCGCGTGTCCTGCGGGCGGTGCAGGCTGTTGAGGCGGGCGATGCGGAGGCGCTGGGCGCCATATTGGGCGAGGACCATGCCAGTCTGCGCGATGAGTAGGAAGTGAGTTGCGATCAACTCGATTGGTTGGTCGAGTCCGCTTTTAGGCATCCGGGGTGCTACGGCGCACGGATGGTGGGCGGTGGATTTGGGGGTTGCACGCTCAACCTTGTGAGGGCCGACCAAACGGAGTCGTTCATTGAATCCACACTTAGCGCCTACCGTTCCCGGTGCTCGGAAACCCCGCGCTCGTTTGCCTTCGATTTGGTGGCTGGAGCGGACGCGGATTCGATTTAGCGCTTCTCGGCTTCCCGCTTGACCCACGCGGTGCCCTCGGACAAGGCATCGCGGGTCATGTAGTTTACGAGGAAGCCTGGGATTCCACGGATGCTGATGCTGTTGGAATGTTCGAGTCGCGTGAACCCGGGCATGCCGTCGACCGGCTGAACGCGCCAGTACCCAACCAAGTCGTTGACGTCGCTTTTTCGGTCGTAGTCGAGCGTCCAAGACATGTACCCTTGGTCTTTCAGGACAGTGTTCTTTGTGAATACCCGCGACTTAAAGCCAAAGACAGACGTCTCCATATCGACGTACAAGGTGTTCCCATCCCGCCGATACAGTGTACAGCCCACCACGTTTTTTACCCATGTTTTGTATCGGTGGTAGGACAGAATCGTGGCCCATATCGCCTCGGGTGTGGCGTTGACATACTGGACGGCGATGCCCGAGCCACCCTTGTCGGTCTTGGTGTGGCGCTCGATGTAGTTGCCGGCCTCAAGTTTAGTCCGCTCATCATCGGTCAGGTCGACCGGTAATGGGGCTGCAGTAATCGGGGAAATGATTCCTCGATGCGGGTGGGGTTCGTCAACGGATGCGGCTTCCACAGGCATGCAAATCACCGTCAGCCAGGCACTCAACAACACACGGAACATTTGACTCATCGATACAGTCCTCGGTTCAAGACGGCTGTGGACTACCCTGAGTCGAGAAGTCTGCAACGGTGTGTGCGTTGAACGTCACGCAACGTCACAGACTGGTAGTCAGTGTGCTTCACGAAGACGCATCGCCACAATCGCCGCGCTTTGGGGTCGGTGGGTGGGATTTTTTTCCATCATGGATTGGACGACTGCCGCAACCCCACTGGGCACGCCCTCAACAATCGACGATAGGATCGGGACCGGGGTTCGCAGGTGGTGGTCGATGATTTGCTGGGGGTCATCTCCATCGAAGGGTCGCTTGCCGCTAATCATTCGGAACAGCAGCACACCCATTGCATAAACATCGGATCGTGCATCGACGGCATGGCCCTTCAGTTGCTCAGGCGGTGCGTAGGTGTAGGTGCCGACGAATCGCCCCGCAGCCGCAGGGATCCCGGGCATGATGGCGCTGTCAAAGTCGATAAGGCACGCCGATCGGTCCGGGCGAACCAGTACGTTGGCCGACTTCACATCGCGATGGATAATTGAGTTCTGATGCAGGTGATGCAGGGCTTCAGCCAAGTGGATGCCCACCGTGACGACCGCCGTGGTTCGCTCGGGTGTGCCCGGTGACCCCAGTGATTTTGCGAACACCTGAGAGGGGTCTCCCTCTATCATCTCAAACAGCATGTAAGGGCGTCCATCTGGCGTGACATCGTAACGGTGCGACCGCAATATTCCCGGATGATTGATGGCATGCAGGGCCTGATGAACGTGCTGGAATCGATCGGTGTTCCCTTGTTGAGTCGCAGCCAACTTCAGCGCGTATCGGGACTCAGTTTCGATGTCTTCTACTTCATAGACCGCACCCATCCCGCCGTGCGCAATGTGCCGAATTATTCGGTACGGGCCAATTCGAAAATCTTGATCGATCGAACTCACCAGCGGGCATCCTCGAGGGTAGTCTGGGGGTGTGCGATGGTTGCCCAATCGTAGGCACCTCCGCGAAGGTAGGGACGAACGGGGTCTTGGGCATCGACCCATCTGCCGGCGGCGGATGCAGTGGGAAACTGCTTCACAGTGGGCAAGGTCGGGTCGTCGGCGACATTCAATAAGACGAAGGGAATGGTGCGATCGAGTCGAAAGTCTCTACGGCCGGCCATCCAAGCACTGAGAACCACAGCCGACGCCTCGAGTCGAGGCGGCCCATCCCACCAAACACGGTCTACCCACAGGGGACCACTCGGCAGTCGGTTGGCGATGGCGACGTGGCGAGCCAATGAACCGGGATCCGAGCCCACCGGAAGATGGTTGAAGTGAGTGGTGATGAACGCCGTCGCCGCTACGGCGGCCATGGGCCAGACTCGAGCGAGTCCAAGGGCACTCACCACCGCGACGGGCACCGCAATGATGCGTAGATGATAACTGCGGATGTAGCCGTTTACGGCGCCAAGCCCGAGCAGGCCGGTCAAGGCCATGGCAGCAAATACAGCAGCCCAGCGATGGTCACGCTTGCGGCACAGCAACGCCAAGGCAGCCCCCACAATTAGAATGAACAGTGTCCCCTTGAAGTCAACCGCGAACCGGTCGTGTAGGGCTGTGGACAGCATCAAGCGAACCGGCTCAGGGTCCGTGATGTTGCTGCCAGCGACGCTCGACAGGCACTTCCTAAATCCTTCCCCACACATGGCGATATTGGCAATTCGAACGATGCGCGGCAATGCGACGAACCCGCCAAGCAAGAACGCGTTTCGTAGACGGCGACCTCCATGAATCCGATGCAGGGTACGTAAAAAGGGAAGCAGGCTGACTCCTGCACCGAGGGCCAAGGGATGATGTCCTGCGGCAAAAACAAGACTGATGATGGAGAGAGCAGGAGCCCAAGGGATGCCACGGATTGAGAGCGCGAGCCCGACCGTGAAGATGCCGATAAACTCTGGGGCTGCGTAGGATCGAGCTCCACTGATCAGGGTGTCGAGCAGACCCGGATCGAACGCCAACAGGCTACCGGCAGTTAATGCTGCCGCCCATCGGCGCGCCGCCGGGGCGCTCTCAGCGGTCCAATGAAATGCGGCTGCAAATCCGATCGGTGCGATGAGTCCCCCGAGAACGAAACGAATGCTGAATGCGTCGAGCAGTGAGTCTGCCGCAGCGACAACCGGAAGCATTGTGATCCATAACGCGTCTCCGCTCTCTGGATTCGGCGGCCGCGGAAGGTGCCCAAAGAGCGCAGCCTTCGCTTGAAGGTATGGGCCGAGGCTATCGGATCCCACAGCGGCATGGTCCAGCACCCGCAAGCGGTGCCACGCGGCAATCCCCCAAAGCGCAACCATGGTGAGCAGTCGAATCACCATGGGATGTTACTTCGAGACGCCCAACTCTTCGGCCACGGCGGACGCTGCCTTGCCTTGGATCGCGAGCTCCAAATCGCGTTCAATGCGGCGCTGGGCAAAGGGTGCCGTGACCTCGTCGATTTGGTGACTGATGGTTGAGATTCGTTGACGGTCGCGTCCCTTCATGGCTTCATCAAGCTCGCTTAGCAGTGCCTCGAAGCGTTCCAGTTCACCCTCTTCAAGCATGGCGGCGTCGGCAACGATTGCCTTTTTCACTTGATTCGCAATTTGTTCGGCTTCGATTCGCGCATCGATCAACAGGCGCTCGTCCACATCCGATTCTGCGTGATCGATCGCAGACTCCAACATCGTCTCGATCTCGTCCTCCGACAGTCCGTAACTGGGCTGCACGTCGACGCTGGTGTTGTTTCCCGTCGCAACGTCGGTGGCACTGACCCGAAGAATTCCATCGGCGTCGACCATGAACTCAACCTTGATGCGCGGTGTCCCTGCGGGCTGAGGTGCGATACCCGTCAGCTTAAATCGGCCCAGACTGCGACAGTCATCGACCAGTTCCCGCTCACCCTGAACAATGTGAATGTCAACCGCAGTCTGGTTGTCGACATGGGTGGTAAAGGTTTGGGCTTGTGCGGCTGGAATGGCGCTGCAGCGCGGGATTAGGCGCTCAACTACTCCCCCCATCATTTCGAGACCGAGGCTGAGGGGCACCACATCGAGCAGCAGCATGTCTTCGGCCAGTTCACTCTCTCCCGTCAGGATGTCAGCCTGCATGGCTGCCCCGAGTGCCACGACTTTGTCTGGATCGAGGTCACAATGGGGCTTTCGCCCGAACAACTCACCCACGAACTGACGCACCAGTGGAACCCGCGTCGAGCCGCCCACCAAGACCACCTCATCGATTTGAGCCGCCTCGAGGCCCGCGTCGTTGAGGGCCTGCAAGCATGCATTGCCGGTGCGTTGGACGATGGGTCGGATCAAGTTTTCGAAGCTCGCACGGTCAATCTCAGCCTCGACCTGTGTGCCGCCCAGATCCGCTCGCAACGTTGCGGTGGTTGCGTCGGTCAGGTCTCGCTTTGCTTGCTCAGCGGCCCGGATGGCCGCTCGATACGTGCTGCCGTCGGCATCATCGATTCCCGCTTGCTGCAGCAAGATGCCCGCGAGTGCTTGATCAAAGTCATCGCCGCCGAGGTGGGTGTCCCCAGCGGTGCTGAGCACCTGAAAAACACCATCGTCCAGGCGTAAAATCGAGATGTCAAACGTTCCGCCTCCGAGGTCGAAGACCGCAACAGTCTGGCCGTTACTGCCCTCATTTAGACCATAAGCCAAGGCGGCAGCCGTCGGCTCATTGAGGAGTCGCAAGACGTTGATACCGGCCACGGTGGCTGCATCCCGTGTCGATTGTCGTTGGGCATCATCGAAGTAGGCCGGAACCGTAATTACGGCGCCACCCGGGCGCCCAAACAAGCACTCTTCGGCGCGTGCATGCAACAGTCGTAGGATGAACGAGCTGACTTCGACCGGGGTGACTTCGCGGCTTCCCACGCGAAATCGAACCGCCTTGGCATCGTCTTGAATGAGGTCATAGCGGAACAGTTTGGCCTCTTCGGCGACCTCGGAGCCCGATCGGCCCATGAATCGTTTCACACTGGTGAACGTGGTTCCACCGGGTTCTGAGGCGGCCTCGAGTGCGGGGTAGCCGATGGCAATGGGATTCCCCTCATCATCGTACCGAACGGCGCTCGGTAGCAGCGCCCGCTCGTCATCATCCAACAAGCAACGGGCGGTACCGTCAATGATGACGGCCACCAGTGAGTGGGTGGTTCCGAGGTCGATGCCGATGTTTGCCATGAGGGCTCCGTCTACGCCCCGGTCTGGGCGCGTGCTGTTGTGAGGTATTGCAGCTTCGCCAGAATCATTCCAACCCCATCGAGCGTACCTGTCTCGCTTTCCCATGCTGCGAAGGCATCGTCAAGCTCGGCGCGATGTTTGTTCCACAACGCCTCGACGGTTGTGCGCGCCGCGTCAGGGTCGGCATGGCTCATCATCTGAAGGTCGAAGATGGTCTCGAGGAAATCTCCATCGGGCTGGGGCCCTCCGCGCTCGGGTGGCTTGGGTTCACCGGTCGCGAGGTACCATGCCCGCGAGAGAGGGTCAGACAGGATGCGCTTCGCCTCGTTTACAGAGGCTGTCCATTGCAAGCTCATCCTCCGGAATACGGCTGGTTTTCCTGCCCAACGGTCGGGATGGACCTGTCGCGATACCGACCGCCAAGCGTCTTCAATGGCCGCATGGTCGATGGAAAAGCTGCGCGGAAAACCCAACACCTGAAAGGGGTCGGCTTTGGGGGGTGGGGGTTGCAGAGAACCGCACCCGACGCACACCGCTCCTTGGGTGGGTTCACGACACTGCCAACAGACCACTGGAACCTCAGAGGGTGAAGGATTCACCGCACGAGCAGGACCGGCCTGCGATGGGGTTGTTGAATTGGAAACCGCTTTTCATCATCGTCTGCTCGAAGTCGATCTCGGTGCCGTTGAGAAACAGGTAGGATTTGCGGTCCACCGCGAGCGTGATGGCGGGTTCATCGCCGAACTCGAACAGTTTGTCTTTCTCTTCAGGGGTCTCTACAAAGTCCATGAAGTATGAGAGCCCGGAACAACCCCCGCCGCGAACACCGACGCGCAACACCGCATCAGGGGTCTGTCGCTTCCTGCAGAGGATGCGGACCCGCTTGACGGCAGCTTCGGTCATCGTGACGGCCATGAATTACTCGTCTTTGTTCTTGGTTTGATAATCGTTGATCGCGGCCTTGATGGCATCTTCTGCGAGCACTGAGCAGTGAATCTTCACCGGTGGAAGCGACAGTTCCTTGGCGATCTCCGCGTTGGAAATCGCGAGGGCATCCTCGATGCTTTGGCCCTTCACCATGGTGGTGATGAGCGAACTTGAGGCGATGGCCGATCCGCAGCCGAAGGTCTTAAACTTAGCATCCTCGATGATTCCGCTGTCGTTGATCTTCAACTGCAGCTTCATCACGTCTCCGCAGGCGGGTGCGCCGACCATGCCTGTTCCCACGTCGGGAGCATTCCGGTCGAGACTGCCGACGTTGCGAGGGTTTTCAAGGTGATCGATGACTTTTTCGCTGTATCCCATGATGTTCGGTCCTCGAGGTTAATGGGCAGTCCACTGAATGGTTTTGAGATCGATGCCTTCCTGCACCATCTCGTAAAGGGGTGACATGCTTCGGAGCCATTCCACCTTCTCGACGATGAGGTCGACGGCAAAGTCGACTTCCTCGGGTGTCGTGAAACGGCCAAATCCGAAGCGAATGGATGTGTGAGCGAGCTCGACATCTACGCCGAGGGCGCGGAGTACGTAGCTGGGTTCCAAGCTGGCGCTTGTGCAGGCCGAGCCGGATGAGCAGGCGATATCCTTGATGCCCATCATCATGGCTTCTCCCTCGACGTAGGCAAAGCTCACGTTGAGGTTGTTGGGGAGGCGGTGCTCCCATGACCCATTGAGGTAGATTTCATCCAGTCGGTCCTGTAGCGCTGCCCACATCTTATCGCGCAGCGCCTGAACCCGTTCGATGCCTCCGTTTTCAATCTCTTCTTTGGCCAACTCTGCAGCCTTCCCGAGCCCGACGATTTGGTGAACGGCGAGGGTCCCCGACCGCATACCACGCTCGTGTCCGCCGCCGTCGATGATGGGAGCGATTCGCACCCGTGGGCGTCCGCGGCGAACCCACAACGCACCGATTCCCTTCGGACCGTACATTTTGTGGGCCGAGATGGAAACCAAGTCGACATTAAGGTCCTTGACGTCGAATGGAATCCGGCCGAGCGCTTGGACTGCGTCGCAGTGGAAGATGACCTTTCGTTCCCGGCAACGTCGCCCGATCTCGGCGATGGGCTGAACGGTGCCGATCTCGTTGTTGGCCATCATGATGCTCACGAGCACCGTATCGTCCCGGAAGGACTCCTCGAGCTCTTCGAGGCTGATCATGCCGTCTTCATCGACGCCCAAGTATGTGACTTCCCACCCTTCCCCCTCGAGTGCGTGACACGAATCGAGAATTGCCTTGTGCTCCGTGGCACAGGTGATGATGTGTTTACCCTTCGACTCGTAGAAGCGCGCCACCCCTTTGATGGCGAGGTTGTCGGATTCTGTGGCGCCGGACGTAAACACGATCTCTTTGGCATCACCGCCGATGAGGTCAGCGACCTGCTCGCGTGCGTGTTCTACAGCATCTTTGGCTGCCCAGCCGTATGCGTGGTTCTTGCTTGCAGCGTTGCCGTATGTTTCGGTCAGGTACGGCCACATGGCCTCCGCCACGCGGGGATCGCATGGGGTTGTGGCGTTGTTGTCGAGATAGATTGGCGTCTTGACGCTCATGGTCGTCCTTAGGCAGGCGCAGCGATGGTCGCGACGAGTCGCGGTGCATCACCGTCGGAGTGTTGTGAATCGCTGCACGCCGCGCAGGCATCAACCGATTCGGTCATGGTGCACGTTGTGCAGGCTTCAAGGTAGGCGATGGAGTCAGAGAGTTCGGATTCGAGGGTCTGGAGGCGTTCGATGGCGTCCTTCGTCTCGGCCAGCTTCTCTCCATAAAAACTCCGGAGGGCACCCATCGATTCCGGACCGGTGTCATGGGCGTGAAAAGCGGCGAGGAACTGCTTGATGTCGTTGAGCGAGAAACCCAAGTCTTGCAGCCGCTCAATCCAGTGAATCCTGTCGAGGGCTTGGTCAGTGTACATCCGAAATCCACCGGGACTGCGCTCGGCCGGACGCAGCAATCCAAGCTCCTCGTAGAAGTGGATGGTCCGGACGGTTTTGCCGACACGCTTGGCCAGCTCGCCGATCCGATACGTGGATGGTGAGGCGTCGCTCATGATTCAATTATAACCTAACGTATACGTAAGGGTTGGTCTCTGTCGTTTTACGTCTACCCCCAGCCTGAAATCGTGTCAACGGTTTTTGCATCGAATCCATGCCCCGAATTGGGGCGTGTCAATTGACCGTTGGGGTCACACTGAACCAGAACACCCCTGAAGGATGGACGCCGCGAATCCTGTCGCTCAGGTAGGGTTCGGCGTGCGCGCCATCAGCGACCGAGTGCTTGAGGACCGAGGGGGAACCACCCGGACCATCCCGTCGTCTGTGACCAGCAGGATGCCGTGAGTTGCGTCCCATCGGATCGCACCTGCACGGTCCCCACCTCGCGGGTCTGGAGAAGTCGATCCGCCCCCCATGCGCTCACTGCAGTGGGGTGAGGATGCCCATATCGGTTGCCAACTCCGCTTTGTATGATCGCGATTGTCGGGTTGGTGGCCTCGACAAAATCACTGGACGAGGAAAACCGTGATCCGTGGTGGGGAACTTGGACGACTGAGATGGGTGGTGTTTTTTCCGCGATTCGCTTCTCGGTCTCCGTTCCGATGTCGCCGCTGAAGAGAAACGAATGGCGCCCGTGACGTATCGTAAGAACGATCCCCTCTTCATTGTCGTCGAAGCCCGCTGACTGACCAAACACTGCGGACGGAATTGCCCGTTTGTGAGCGAGAAGCCAGAGATTATGAAAAGAGCGCTCTCCGCCCTTCGGCCGCCTCGGAACCCACAGTTGTTCCACCGACAGCTCGTCAAGAACGGGATGCAGTCCTCCAAAGTGATCGAGGTCTGGATGGCTGATGAATACAGCATCGAGGTGCCGTATTCCTCGTCGCCGCAGCCACTTCAACAATCGTCGTCCGGGCGGACCGCCATCGATCAGCCAGGTTCGTCCGTCGGCAAATTCAATCAGAGCGGCACCGCCTTGCCCCACGTCTGGAAACGTGACCGACAGGTCCCTATGGGTCCGGAATGAGACCATCGAGAGGGCAATCAGCAGAACGGTGAACAGCGGTTTCTTCGTCCCGAAGATTGCCACCATCATCATGAGGGCTCCCAGTCCGTCAACAGCCGGATGCAGAGTTCCCCAGTCTAAAGTTTGCAGCAAATCCAGCGTCCAATCGATAGCCCAGTCGGATGCGTGAATTAGCGGTGGATGTTGAAGCGCCAGTCCAGCCAACCCAAGCGGCACCGCGACTCCGGCCAGCAATGGCACGGCCATTACATTGGCGACGGGTGCCGACACGGCGAGGGTCTGAAACGCCCAACTGACCACCGGTAATGTTCCGAGCGTTGCACCCGCGGTCGCGCTGATGCTTCTGGATAACCATCGCATCGGCCGAGAACCCGAGGGCAGGAGTCGCTCAAACTGGGGGGTCCAAACCAGTATCCCGAGGACGGCTCCGAACGATAATAAAAAGCCGAGAGAGGCAACTGTGGAGGGGTCTCGTATCAGAATCAAGGTGGCGGCGAGCCCAAGGAGTTGTCGTGGGGCGACCGGTCGGCCGATGAGTGCGGCGACCGATGCAGCAGAGAGCATCCACATGGCGCGCCGCGTAGATACGGGCCACCCGACAAGTTGGCCATAGCCAAAGGCGATGCTCAACGCGATCATGACGGTGATGATGCGCGCCGTCTGAGCAAAACGAAAAAATACGAGGGGTCGGCTCGCGATCCATCCGATCGCCGACCCGATGACCGCGGCGATCCCCATGTGCATCCCGCTTATGGCCAGCAAGTGTGAAGTGCCCGTCTTCTGGAACAGTGCGCGCGTTGGTTCGCTGAGGCGACTCCGGTCTCCCTTCAGTAGGGCGTGCATGACACCGGGACGGCGAAGGGGTCGCACCGTGGGCAAGGGCCGTGAAGACGACTCGCTCGCAATCCATCCACTGGTGCGAACCATGCGTGCATTGGCCAGTTCAAACCGACGGTGACTGGGCCACGCTCCCGGCAGGATTCGCGGTTCGACGGACCCGTTTATGGCTGCACTGACCCATTGGCCGGATCGAAGACGATTCGGGTGGGTGTTCACGCCAAAGGAGCCCTCAGCGGTCTCGACGAGCGACCTGTGACCGGATGCATGGTGGACGCGGCCCGCAATGTGTGGCTGTGAGGGCGGAGTGGGCCGCTGAAGTCGGCCGTTGTGGGCCCCGATGCCGATGCCAATGATGCACAGCATGAAGGGGTGCGTTCGCCAGACTCGCAGCACGAGTCCTCCTGCAACACAAAGCAACCCCCCGCCAGCGGGTATCGACGGCCACCACCACGATCCGATGGCAATCCCGGCGGCCAACCAGGCCAATGGATCACGCATCAACGTCCTCCGAAATGTGCGTGATGATTGCAACATCTGTGCTCCCAGTCCGATGCAGCCTTGGAACCGCATGGGGTGGGGAACTGTCGGCCACTGTGCTGCGTTTGGACAGGTTCAAGCCCGACGCCATATCCGCCGTAGGCGTCATGCATCAACAGGCCTTAATTTTAGGTTCAAATCGATGATGTCACCGCACTGTGACGCTTTCTTGCAGTTTCTCGGTTGACGCCGATCGCTCGGTGTGCCAAATACTGCTCGAGCTGGCCACCGTGGTGTTCACGGTCTGCGGCTCAATACCCGCTGGGCCTTGGTCCCAGCCGGAACCAAGTGATGCAACCTCGACTCGAGAACCTCATCGCCTGACTGCTCTTGGGTACGCCGAGCGCAGAACGGCACCCAGGAGAACACCATGAAATTTCGCGGACGCGACCGTCGTGACGTCAAGCGCAAAGTCCTGACCTACTGGGCTTCGCACTCACGGAGTTTGGGCCTCAGCCTTCAGGAGTTTCTGGCCAATTGCCGCATGGGCCCCAACGAGCAAACCATAATTTTTATACAACCGCAGTCTTAGTCTTCATCGGAAGGCGAACCAAATCCCCCTCCCCCTGGGGTCTGGATTCGGAGCCGGTCCCCCTTCTGCACGCTGATGTGTGCGGTTGCCGACTCCCATCCAGTTCCGCGGTCGACCTGGTCGACCCCGGGCAATCCTGGCCGGCCACCGTCTGCACCCGGTGCGCCGGCCACCCTGCGGCCGGCGAGAATCGAGACTGCTGCAGGCGCTAAGAATCGCCAAATCTTTTCGATACCTGCGCCCCCCTTCATTGCGCCAGCTCCCCCGGATCCCCGCCGAATCCTCCATCGATCGATTCGAACGGGAAACCGCGCCTCTACCTCCTCGACATCCGAGGATCGAGTGTTGGTCATGTGAACTTGGACAGCATCGGTTCCATGGAACGTGGGACCCGCCCCTGAGCCGCCGGGGATGGTTTCGTACCAGATCCCAGTTTCCATACCCACTGTCAGGTTGTTCATGGTCCCTTGACTGGCCGCCTGCGCCCCCACCGCTCGCAACAGTGCATCCACGAGGCGTTGGCTGCACTCCACATTGCCGCCTGCTACAGCGGTGGGGTACTGCGGGTCGAACATACCCCCAGGATCGGCCTCGATGGACACCCTGCGCAAGGCGCCTTCGTTGAGCAAGGGTAGCGGCTCATCGATGAGGCACCGCAGGACGTACAACACCGCAGCCCGAGCCACGGCCCGTGGAGCGTTGAGGTTTGCTGCGTGTCTGGGTGCATCAATCTGGACGACTGCGTGGCCATCATCGACATGAATCTGAACACGTATGGCGGTCCCATCGTCGAAACGCTCAGTGGCCTCATGGGACCCCACCAGTCCGGCCATCACGCGCGCAGTCGCCCGTTCAGCGGCATCGAGAGCATGATTCATTTGGGCCAAGAAGGCTGCAGGCTCCATGGTCTGAATCAGCGATGAGAGCGACTCAGCACCCTGTTGCACTGCCGCTACTTGGGCCAGAAGATCGGCGCCAAACTCTTCGGGACTTCGACTCGCGCTGATATCCGGAGGGGTAAATCCCTCGGAACTTGAAAGCCGAATGTTTCGGAATCGAATGCCCTCTTCGTTGATGTGACTTGAATCGGGCGGCATGGACCCGGGTGTGGATCCGCCCACATCGACATGGTGCCCTCGAACAGCCACAAAGGCCACCCGCTTTCCTTTGGCGAAGACCGGGCGGATCACCGTGATGTCGGGCAGGTGTGAACCGCCATGGTACGGATCATTGCTGGCCCAAGCGGTGTTGGGCTCAAGCTCATGGCCTCGATGCTCGATGAGATCTCGGACAGTTTCGCCCATTGCTCCAAGATGAACCGGCACGTGGGGTGCATTCGCGATCAGAAGACCGTGCCGATCGAACACTGCGGCAGAGAAGTCGCGCCGTTCTCGAATCGAAACCGATCGGGCCAGTCGCGCGAGATGCTCACCCATTTCCTCGGCGACTGCCATGATTTGGGCCGCAAAGATAGCGGTCTGAACCGGGTCGAACTCAGTGGCATCCGCTCGTTTCGGTGGGTCGATATCCTCGAGTCGAATCCAGTCTTTTTCCGCGGTTGCGTGCCACCCGGGATCCACCACGACGGTGGTCCCACCACCGACCAGCAGTGCGGGTCCGACGGTGCCGTCGGCATCCTTGAGGTCGATCACCGGCACTGTCATCCACTCCCCAAACCACGCACGCGTGGTCCGGGTTTGGGGTGTAGGCACCTCGAGTGTTGAGGGTGGCGGCTCCGTCAGTTGTTCGACCGCGATGCGAATTTCAACGGGTTCGATCGCCAACTCGGGCCGTTTGAATCCATATCTGTTCGCGTGTTCCTCATGGAAATTACGAACCTCCTCATCTGTGAGCCCGGTTCCTGTTCGAACCGGATCAACCGGTATCTCAATTGAGTGTTGGGTTCCGCGATGACGGATCGCGATGCGCGCCTCTATTTGGCCCTCAAAAGGCAGCATGGCATAGGCCTGTTCGAGGGCGGCCACGATGGATTCACCTACCGGAACCACCGATTCACTCCGTCGGGGAGCGTGACCAATTCCGACCGCGGAGAACACGCCCGCAAGGCGAGGAATCACGACGCTTGTGATGCCAAGCGCGCGTGCGATGGCGGTCGCATGGCCGGGTCCAGCTCCTCCGAATGCCACCAATGAGTGGTCGGCAGGATTGACGCCGCGCCTTGCCGCGAGTGTTCGAACGGCGCGGGCCGCAGTCTCGGCAGCCACCCGCTTGAAGCCATCTGCCGCATGCTCGATGGTGAGTCCGGGCGCTGCACCTGCGATGGCGGATCGCGATGCTACGCAGTCCAGCGCTCCGTTTCGATCCGGGCCACAGACGTGGGGGAACACGGGGAGTCGCCCGAGAACAACCTCGGCGTCCGTGAGCGTCGCCGGTCCCCCACGCCCATAGGCTGCAGGGCCGGGCTCGGACCCGGCCGATCGCGGACCGACCGTGAGGAGCCCATCAACGGTCTTCAAAATGGATCCGCCGCCTGCAGCCACTGTATGCAGAGCGACCGTCGGAACACGAAGCGTTAGGTCGCCGATGGCGAGGTGATCGGTTCGCTCCGGTGCACCGTCGACTCGGCACACATCGGTGCTTGTCCCTCCCATGTCGATTCCAAACGCTGGAGCTACACCGGCAGCGTTAGCGAGAGCCGCGGTTGCCACCACACCACCGGCGGGGCCACTCAGGATGGCTTGAGAGCCCGTCCATTCATCCTGCCGACTGAGGCCTCCGTCAGAGCGCATGTACAGTCCGGGTGCGGTGGGCAAAAGAGGAGACAACGATGCGTCGGCCACTGTGGTCTGGAGGCGAGAAAGAAATCCTCGTGAAGGGGCGATGGTGTGTCCCATCCGAATGGTCTTGAACCCGATGCGAGCGCATTCCGTCGCAATGATCTGCTCGTGTTCTGGAAACAGCGGTCCGTAAATCAGGACGATGGCAACCGAACGAAGCCCACGATCAAAGTGCATTTGAAGCGCACTGCGGTCGATACGCAATGGGACAACGGGTTCGCCGTGCTTGTCGATTCGGCCGTCGCACTCGAGAACCGCGGTCGCGAGTGGGTGGGGGCGACGAATGTGCAGGCGAAACAAATGGGGCCTGCGGCCGTCGCCGATTTGAATCAGGTCACCAAATCCACGATTGGTGATCAGCAGTGTTGGGGCGCCGGTACGCTCCAGCAACGCGTTCGTGGCGACGGTCGTGCCGCGACGAACATCGATGGCCCCTTCCGCGAGTCGGTCGAGGTCGACGCCATCGGTCAGCACTTTCTGGATGGAAACGGTTCCCGATCCAGTCACACGGACAACGTCGGTGAACGTGCCTCCTTGGTCCATCCAAACCCGGTTCATGGGCCGGCTATTCGATGGTGGGCGTCACGCTGTATTCGGTAGAGGAGTTCTGATTGGCGTCCTTGAGCCGGACCATCAGGTTGACTCCCGCTGTAGTGGGGTCACCGTCGACCTGCTCGAGCAACAGGGTCAGGTCAACAATTCCTGCCTCTGCATCGTGAATGGCATCATTGCCGTCAATCATAAACCACTGCTCTGCGCCCATGACACCGCTGACTTCCGCGCTGATTCCCACTTGCCCGCCGTCGATGTCGTTGTCAGCATCGGTGTAGGAAATGCTCAAGAGAATCTGCCAGTCTCCCTCGGCATTTTCGTTCCAGAATCCTTCTGCACTGGTGATGGCTGGCGCGGACCCGTAGGTTCCCGTGTCATCTTCTCCTGCCATTCCGTCATCGCCACTCGGCTGATTGATTTCATTGGCGATGCCACCGCCCCCCATGCCCCCGGCCTCTTCAGCGGGCGTGCATGCAAGGTTCGAGAGGGTCAGGTATGCAAGGGTAAGCAGGCTCATGGGGGGTCTCCTGTTCGGTGTAAGATAACCGCGTCGCCATGAACTATACAATGGTCGTGACGCATTGGTTTGTTTGAGGTGAAGCCCCAATGAATAAGAATATCCTCGCCGTACTCATCCCGTTCACCCTCGTGGCGACCTCGGTGATTGGGTACATCTGGTGGGATCGGGGGGCACCGCCGGGGTTCGATCCCACGCCGCATCCTGTTTCTGTATCGGATGTGACCCGATCCCATCGGGGTGTTCAAATTCAGGGCACCGCACACTTCGTGGTGCGGCTGCATCAAACAATGCCCGACGGGAAACGGATCTGGGTGTTTCCTCTTATGGAACCGGGCGACACCCTCGGCCGTGAAATCAAGGTCCTTGTGCGCTCGGCAACCGGACCCGACAAGCTCACAACCTTCGAAGACATGGTTGTCGACGGGCTCGCCCGCCCCCCCGGACGTCTTGTGGACCCCAAGACCAGAGAGGTATTCTTGGAAGGCGGCTACGATTTCGCCGATGGATACGTTCTCGTTGAACGGTTCTAGCGGCGGAGAATACGGCACCCGGCGTAGCGGGCGACCGGTCCGAGTTCGCCTTCGATCCGAAGGAGTTGATTGTACTTCGCAACGCGTTCAGACCGGCACGGTGCGCCGGTCTTGATTTGACCCGCGTTGGTTGCCACAGCGAGGTCTGCAATGGTGGTGTCTTCGGTTTCACCGGAACGGTGGGAAATGACGCATCGGTACCCGTTCTTGTGAGCCATCTCAATGGTATCCAGCGTCTCGCTCAAGGTTCCAATCTGATTCACTTTGATTAGAACGGCATTGGCGACGTTCGTTTCGATGCCGCGACTGAGGCGTTCAACATTGGTGACGAACAGGTCATCGCCAACCAACTGCAGTTTGCTGCCGAGGGCTTCGGTCAGCTGGGCCCAGCCTTCCCAGTCGTTCTCATCGAGACCATCCTCGATGCTGAACAATGGGAATCGCTCAGCGAGGCCTTGGTAGTACGTGACCATCTCAGCCGAGGTCTTGGTTCCACCATCGATGGTGTAGACCCCGTCCGCGTAAAACTCACTTGCGGCGACATCGAGGGCAAGAACGACATCCCGACCAAGGGCGTACCCAGTCTTCTCGACAGCCTCAGCAAGCAACTCGAGCGCTTCTTCGTTTGAGCCAAGGTTCGGAGCGAATCCCCCCTCGTCTCCAACGCTGGTCATGAGGCCCCGAGCCTTAATGACGCCTTTGAGTGTGTGGTAAATCTCGGTCCCACAACGCAAGCCTTCAGCGAATGTATCGGCTCCGACCGGTACAATCATGAACTCTTGGATGTCGACATTGTTGTCAGCATGGGAGCCACCATTGAGTACATTCATCATGGGTACGGGTGTGTCACACGCGCTGGTTCCCCCGATGTATCGGTACAAGGGTTGGCCCAGAACGCGCGCAGCGGCATTGGCCACGGCCATTGAAACACCCAAGATCGCGTTGGCGCCAAGGCGTCCCTTGTTGGGTGTGCCGTCGAGTTCGATCATGCGCTGGTCAATGCCTCGCTGGTCAAACACATCGAGGCCGATCAGTTGCGGTGCGATCTCACGCTCAATGTTTGCGAGCGCCTTGGATACACCCTTCCCTTTCCACTGTGTGGCGTCGCCATCGCGCAGCTCAACGGCTTCGTGCTCGCCGGTCGAGGCGCCGGATGGGACAGCAGCGCGCCCGACAATGCCCTCCTCGGTTGTGACTTCAACCTCAATGGTGGGGTTTCCCCTTGAGTCGAGAATCATTCGGCCGTGTACATCGAATATTGCAGACATGTTCCTTCCTGAGTGGAGCCGCGGGGATATCAATGGACAACGTGTATTGCAAGCACGGACTGTGAGGGATACCTCATCGGCCTACAGGAGGCGCTTTATGCACCGCTCTATCCTCTGCCTCGCGTTGTTTTCCGGGTCTGTGTCCGCTGAAACCAGCTTTGATAAGTACAAGGGTTCTATTGGTTCCGCCGTTCTGAATGCCGACACCGTGGAGGTGACCTTGTTTCACGGGCCTTCGGGCTCCTCGGTGCCAATGGTGGCCGTCAGTGTGGGTGACCGCGAGTACTTAATGGCCCTCAATTCCGCTGTTTCCGGTGTTTATCTTTCGGAACGGGTGGGGAAAGAACAGGATCTGAAGATCGTCGAAGGCAACAAGAAGCTCATCAATATCCACGGAAAGAACGGCAAATGGAACAAAGGGGGCGAAGCCAAAACCGCTAAAATCTCGACCATGTCCATTGGTGGATTGGTGTTGAATGACGTGACCGCTTCGTTGCAGCCGCTCTCGTCTCTGTTCGACAACGCGGGTGATCGGCCATGGAACACTCTGTTGGCTCATTCTAAGAATCTCGATGGAGTCATCGGCCTTGAAGCGCTTCCAAGCGAAATTTCCTGGGCCATCCTGCCTTCTGTTGGCACGGTGGCCTTCGCGAACAGTGGCACGGACTTGGTGCCGGACGGGGTTGCGTTTTCGTACACCGAAAACCCTTCCGAGTTCGCGACCTTCGCCACCCAGCAGGGGCCCCGCGAGACCTATCTTCAGCGTGAAATCGTCGTCGATGGGGTGTCGGTAGCGGGCATCGATATGCCGACGCGCCTCGAGGTTGGAATGGAGGCATCTACGGTCCTGTGGACTGAAGATCTGCCCGCGAACGTTACATTTAAGCCGGGCGTCATTCGGTCATCGCTGGTAACCATCGAGCCGTTTGCGGATTCCATCGGCGCATCGGTTGTGGCCGAGTACACCGCCATTGAGGGTGTTGAACGCGCCAACGGGTTGTACGTGGGATCCGACGTATTGCGTGGCTACGACATCGCAATGGATCGCGGTGCACAGACCATCAGGTTGAAGGCTGTGGACTCCGTCAAGCGGGCCAACCCCTTGGACATGCTCATCGGTGAAGCCGAGAAAGCTCTTGCGTCCAACGAAGCCGAACCGGTCGGCGATGGTTCAGACGCCGAGGCGGCTGCGGGCGAAGAGGCCGGCAAACCCGGTGTTCCCGGCACGGCCAAGGACTGGACGACGTTGATGAATCTGCATCGCGCGAAAGGCTCATACGATGACGCGCTTACGGCGGCGCTCAACGCAGTATCGTTTGATGAGCGTGATTGCGTGGGGTGGTCCAACGTCGGACGCGCCCACCTTGAGGTAGGCGATCTTGAGGCTGCAGTAGCGGCGTTTAAATCCAGCTCGATGCTCTATCATTCGTGGTTCGATCTTCCGCTGGAGCAGCGATTGGAACTCAAAGAAGAGCTGAGCGGTCTCAGTGCGACCGAGAAAGCAGAGCATCCGCATGCGATTGCGTCTGGAACGTGCCACACAGCTGACGGATTTCGCGCATGGATCGCTCTGGCCCAGGGCGATGTGGTGACGGTCGAGAATCTGTACCGTGAGCACCTCGATCTCGATGCGACGCTGGCGCTCATCGCGGGCAACGCTCTTGTGTTGAAGGGTGAGTACGCGCACGCCCAGGAGCCGCTTCGGCAGGCCATGATGAAGCAGCGGGGCTATCGATCCACCATACGTCTCGCGCTTGCCGCGCTGTACAGCGGCCAAGGGGATTGGGAGTCGGCAACGGCCCTCTTTGATCGGGTTCTTGCGACCAATCAAGACCTGCAGACGGTCATCTTCTATCTCGACGCCATTGGAGCCTCGGAGGGTCAAGACGCGGCAATTGAGGCAGCTAAGGCCTTGGCTGCTGCGTATCCAAACTCCGCGGGAGCGGTCTTCGGGCTCGGCTACGCAGCATCAAAGGGAGCGGACACGGTGCTCTCGGAGTCCAGCCGGATCTCCGGTACGGACTGGTTCGATTCAGCCTTCCGGAAGGCGCCTCATTCTGCAGCCACGGCCGGTGCACGGGCGCGGTGGATGACGCTGTGGGACCCAAGCGCGGTGGGGACGAAGAAGGCGGTGCGTGCGGCGCTGAGCAAGAACAGCAACAACAAAGATGCCCTCATTGCCAGCGCAGCGGTGGCCGAGGCCGCGGGGGACTCTGTGAAGGCCGAAGAGCTGATCCAGCGGGCGGCCAAGCTCGGTGCAGACCACATTGGCTACGCGAGTATGTTGACCTCGAATCAGTAAATGAAGTCGTCGTTGCCGTCGGTGACGGTGACGATCACAATGGTATCCGAGAGCGTTTCAGCGGGAGAGAGAGCGTACGCTTCTTCGATACGGTCCGCGTAACTTGGGTCGTAGGCAATCACGTGCAGAATTGCCGTGGTCCACGGGTTCGACGCCGCAGCATTCGCCGTGCTCAGGCTGACATCCGTCAATTTGTCATCGAGCAATGCTGTGGCTTCTTCTGTGGTGTAGGGTTCATCGGGCGGCCAGTGGAAAGCACGGGTTACGCTCACGCCTACCGCCGTTCCGTCGATGCTCAGCAGCATGTCAGTTTTCTTGCCCGCGGGGTCTCGGTATTCAATTTGAGTCTCGGTCTTTTCCAAGGCGGCCCGTTCACAGCGGCGGAGGATCTCAAATGCGAAGACTTCCGAGTGAATTGACGAACCGCCCAACGTGCCTTCTTCGTACACTTCCATTCCCTCAGGCGAGAGAACAGATGGAGAAAATTCGTCCGTGCTGAAATCGATTCGATTGCGAATCAGATCGGCCCGCTCACGGGGCAGTTCCAGCGTTCCACATTCACCAGAAAGGGCGCCAAATCCTTCGAGCGGTCCTTCGGCATCGGCGTCTGCATCGGCGTCTGCATCGGCATCGGCATCGGCATCGGCATCGGCGTCGGCGTCGGCGTCTGCATCGGCATCGGTGTCGGCATCGGCATCGGTGTCTGCATCGGAATCGGCGTCTGCATCGGTCTGATCGGTCGTTGGTAATCCGGTATCGAACCTTGTCTCCACCGATTTGGATGTGCACCCAAGCGCACCCCCGAGCATCACGAACCAGACCTTCATTTGACCCCCCTGTTCACCCAGATTGCCACAGCTGACGAAGGAGCGCCGCTGCGGCTCCCCACAACCGCTCGTAGAAGCTGGTGGATAAGAGAATGATTTGCACGAGCAGTGCCGCGATGCACAGTGTGAGTGCCGCATTGGCCCGCCGTCGGATTTGATCGAGTTGCTCGCGAATGGCAGGAGACGCCGCGTCGTCTACACCGTCGATCGAATCGGGATCCGTCGCGAACCAAACCCATAGTGTCAGTGCAGCACCCGGTACGGATGTCCAGCAAGGGATGCCGAGGATGTTCAACGCAATTGCCGCCCACACCGTCTGATTGAGGCGCTCAAGGCGCGCCGCGTGGTTCGCGGTCGGTTCGGGGAGGTCCCCAGAAAACAAGGCGTCGACCCGGTCACTCATGTCAGCAGTCGGGTGAGGTCAGCGTCGTGCGCTTCGCGGCAGAACTCATCGATTTCAAGGCCGCTACCATCGGTTCGAAATCGAAGCACGCCTTCGTCTCTCAACGCGCGGACGGCGTTGTTTAGGTTCACGAGGGACAGCGCCTCTGGTCGGCGAATCTGCTCCGCATCGATGAAGCTTCGTCCCAGTTCTTGCAGCGCCTTCCCCATGGTTTTTACCGTCAGGTCTCGGCTTCGAAGAACCACAATTCCGCGGATGGCCAGAAGCGAGGACTCCAGTAGATTTCGAGTCAACTCGGCAAGCTCGATGATGAAGTCTCGATTCTTGATGGCGATCCCGTCTTCACTAAGGTCGATCGCCCCGTACTCCTGCAGTTGGGCGAGCGCCGCGGTCGTGAGGGTGGCCACATCATGGTCTGGATCTGTGGTGAACTCGTATCGAAGTAAAAAGACCTGCTCAGCGAACAGGCGCTGGATCTCTTCGCCATCCATTGAGTCCAGCTGAATACGCGACTGAGCCTTAAAAGCGGTTCGCATGGCCCGAATCGATGCGGCCATCATGCTCATGGGCGCAGTATGGTGCAAGACACTGTTTTTGTAGTATTCGAGGGTAATGCGTCGATCGGGGTCGATGCGAATGACGGAGTCGGACCCAATGTCGATTTGAGAAATCAGCTTGCTGTTCTCGAATCGCTTGAGCGCCTCGGCGGGACTCCAATCTGTTGTTTTTAAGCTGTAGGCGATGGGCGCGTTGACCATCTTCAACGCGGCAAACAGGCGATCGATTCGCGCGTTGAGGTCGTGCTGTTTGATGGTGTTTCCCGACTGTGCCAAGAGCGCGAGTCCGACCAAACCCGTTGGCATGGCGACCATGTTTTTAGCGATGCCATGCATCACCTGCTCGCCGGTCATGTGAAGCAATTCGCGTCGCTCCTCATGACTCATCTCATCAAATGATGATTCAGCGGCGCCGAAGACTTCACTCAGCCGGATGGGCTCGCCCACCCGAACGTAGACCGGTCCGAAGCGCCGCCTGAAGATCGAGCCAGCCTTGACTACTTGGCCCATGTTTTCGGGGGTTTTGTCCGCGCCCTGCAACTCTTTGCGGTACACCCGCTCTTCGGCGATTTGCTCGTATGAAATTCCGATGGGCACTAGGTTGACGTCCCATCCTTCGCGGAGATTTTGGGCCGATTTCATGATCATGTTCAGGACCCCCAGCCGAGCCGGAAGAAGTTTCCCCGTTCGACTCCGTCCGCCTTCAATGAAAAACATGATCGGAAAACCATCACGCACCAACTGATGAAGGTAGCGCTGAAAGACCGCAGGAAAGATCCGGTCCTCGCCGAAACTCCGCTTGATGAAGAAAGCGCCGCAGTGGCGGAACAAGGGTCCAAGCGGCCAAAAGTTAAGGTTTTCACCGGCCACAACATGAGGGATGACCATGTCGCGATAGAACAACTGACTCGACATCAGCAGATAGTCGAGATGCGATCGGTGACACGGTATGAGAACGGGCGTGGCATCCCGAAATGAGTCCCGCAGACGCCGCATATCCTCGGCTGGAAGGTCGACGCCGGAGTAAATTCTATTCCACAGAAAGCGGAGAACAAACGCTATGATACGAACGGTTGTAATCCGCATTCGGGCTGCAATCTGGTCGAGTATTTTATCGACTTCCAGTTCAATGGATGCCGCCGACTTCCCGGTTCGAGCCGATTCCTCAGCAACCATCGCGCGCACTTCCGGCGATCGAGCAACCAGCCGTCGAGTCCATCGATGCGGTCGGATTCTCGGTCCGCGGATCAGGTGGGCTTCGCGCCATAGGTATCGTCGAAGCAGCAGCCGCAGCTTTCGAGTTTGTCGGGATTGGGGTTCTTCAGAGAAGCGCTGAAGAGCGACCGAAAGGTCGACGGGTTTCCCGGCTTGAACGACCGCCTTCGTGTTCCGAGCAGCGACAGCGGCCAGCTTCTGAAGCGGTCCGGGCTCGTCTTGGGAACCCAAGATGAACTGACCCACTTGAGTCCGAGCGACCTCGGGGCGCCGATGCCATGCCACAACCACCGGCACGATCTGGATGGGACGGTCGGACTTGGCCTGCGCATCGAGCAAGGCAGGAATGGGATCGAAGTGGTCGGGTCGATTGCGTTCGCGCTTTATGCTGCTCTTGATGCTCCGTCCGGCCAGCAAAAAGAGGGCCGTTGGCATACCGGCGGCGACAACGTTGGTCAGCCACCCGGTCTCCATTGGGTCGGGAACCCGTCCGTGCTTGGTTCGACTATCGATCGCGTCCCACCACTCTTTGAGCATCACCCTGAAGGGCGCCCAGACGGTTGACCGGTGCCCATTTGTAAACTTTGCGAGGGGGAGTCGACGGCCGTTTAGCGCTCGGTTCAGTGCCAGCCAGTCAAGAATGGAGCGTGTGTGCAGCACGTAGACGATCGGGCCTCGCTCCGATGCCTTTCGGATCTCTTCGGCGGAGTGATCTTCCAGACGCATGCGGCGCAGCAAGATGCTGAGACCCATGAGATGAAACAAGAGGCCGAACTGGCGCCTCATGCCGCTCCTGTAGCGTCTGGCAGTCGCCAGGGGCTGCTTGCTCATAGCCGCTCCTGAGACCGGTGGGTGTCGACGGCGATATCGATCAACTGCTTGCCGACGCGATGCCAACTGCGAATCTTCCGCTTGGTGCGGCGTCCCATCCAGTACCGCGTTGCATCGATCATTGTGTCCACCTCACCCGGCGGTACGATGGTACCCCCTTCACCTGTCAAGGTCTTGGTCTCCCCGACATCCGCTCCGACCACTGGGGTTCCTTGAGCGCGATAATCAAGAACCCGAAGGGGGCAGCACCACGGGGGTGCATCGGCAGTGTAGGGTGCGAGGCCGACATCGATGGCGGCAACGGCGTCTGCGAGGTCTTGCGGATTGAGGTGGCCGGTCTGCACCGCGGTGTTTGAGCCAAGTGTGTCATTTCCTATGATCACCAATCGTGCATTTGCACCGGATGCGATGGCCTGAAGATGCTCGGCACCGTCGCTTCTTCGAAGCGCCCCCACATAGCCAACTGCAGGCTCGTCGGGGGTGAGTCCGAGGGCTGCTCTGCCGCGCTCGCGATTGCCGCGCAGTGGGTTGACCCCGTTGGGAACCCACGCCACATTCCGGCAGCCAATTTCAGTTTCAAGCCAATCTTTCAGCCATCGACTGACGGTCACGATGGCCGGCGCATTCTGAAGAACCTTTTGCTCCCAGCGCCTCGCGAATTCGGGAAGAGGAAGGGTTTCCGTGCGACTCCTCTGCAGCAGCGAAGGGGCATTGACCTCAAGAACCCAGGGGACATTGATGGCATCGGCTACGCGCCACCCTGCATCGGAGAACAGCGTGTGGCGTTCAATCATGACATCGGGAGTCCAGCCATGCCGCGCTGCAGAAATGACTCGATTGGCCACTCGCCGTGCCGCAGATACCTCGATCATGTCCCGGTACTTGTTCATCCATCGAGGCCAGGTTGGGGCGCCGGCTGCGATGGTGGGCACGGGGTGGCCAAATGACCCGCTGGGGTCGACCAGTTTGGACGCAAACACCCGTGTATCGTGATCTTCGCAAAGGGCTTGCGCGAGGTTTCGTATGTGGGCGCTGGCACCGCCGGGTCCGCGAATCGGGATGCTCGGTGCCCCCACTAAATATGCAACTCGACGGACCCGCATCGGGTGCTCATCCCCGGGCAGCAGCGAATGCGGTCTCGAGGTCGGCTCGCAGGTCATCAATGTGCTCGATGCCAACACTGAGCCGAATCAACCCGTCATCGATGCCGATGCTGGCGCGGACTTCTGGCGGGACGCTGGCGTGTGTCATGATCGCTGGCAGTTCGATGAGGCTTTCGACACCGCCCAGACTTTCCGCGAGGGTGAACACCGTTGTGGCCTTCACAAACCGAACCGCTGCATCCAAATCTCCATTGAGAACGAATGAGACCATTCCTCCGAAACCCGGATAGATCACAGAAGCGACGTCAGTCCGTTGCTCCATCCACGCGACCAGCGCTTTGGCATTTTCATCGTGGCGTTGCATGCGAACGCTAAGGGTCTTGAGTCCTCGCAGCGTGAGAAAGCAGTCCCACGGTCCGGGTACGGCGCCAACCGAGTTCTGAAGGGTTGTGAACTGGTCCGCCAACGCGTCATTCGACGTGATGAGTGCCCCCCCCACTACGTCGGAGTGCCCGCCGATGTATTTTGTCGTACTGTGCAAGACGATGTCGGCCCCGAGCTCAAGCGGACGCTGGAACACCGGGGTTGCGAAGGTGTTGTCGACCGCCAATAGCCCGCCCACGGCGTGCGTTTTGGCTGCCAAGGAGGCAATGTCAGTGGTCTTCAGCAGAGGGTTGGTGGGGGTCTCCGCCCAAACCAGCTTGGTGTCCGCTGGAATCTCGATGCTCGGATCGGACAGATCGACAAAGGTGAACTTGATTCCGTACTTTGCAAAAACGGTGGTGAACAGACGGTAGGTCCCGCCGTACACATCATCACCACAAATCACGGAGTCACCGGGTTCGAGTGTGCGAATCACAGTGTCGACTGCCGCCAGCCCAGAGGCAAAGCAAATGCCGTGCGTTCCGCTCTCTGCGGCCGCGAGACAGTCTTGCAGCGCCGTTCGCGTCGGATTGTGCGTTCGGCTGTATTCCCAGTCAGCCACCCCGGGGTGTTTTTGGGCGTAGGTGGAGGTCTGATAAACCGGCGTCATCACCGCGCCCGTGAGGGGGTCGGGGTGCTGCCCAGCGTGAATCACCTTGGTTTCCATCTTCATGCTTCATTTCGCCTTTCGAGCCATTGTGCTCATGTAGTCAATGAGGTCGATCCGCGTGATGATTCCGGATGGTTCCCCTTCGGAGAGAATAATCGCAACCTTGAATCGCCGGAACAGGTCTGTGAGCACGGCGATAGAGGTTTCTTTGTTCACTGTGCAGTAGTTGGATTGGGCCAAGTCGCCGACGGTCGTTTTGCTCCGCTCGCCTTGGAGTGCCCGCTCGAGAAGGAGTTTCTCAGAGATGATTCCAACCAGCTTGGATCCGTCCATCACGGGCAGCTGGCTGACACCATGCAGCTTCAGCAAGCCAATGACCTCGGGAACACTCGATTCAGCGGGGACGGTGACGAGTGCGCGCGGCTCCCGATGGGCAATCATGTCGGCAAGCGTGCCAAGGGAAGGCTCGGACTCGAGGAAGCCATTCTCAATCATCCAGTTGTCGTTGTAGACCTTCGAGAGGTAGCGAGAGCCGTTGTCGGGCAGCAGGATGACAGCGTTCATGTCCGCTCGGTCATTTCGGCGGAGATACTTCAGCCCGCCGGCGATTGCAGCGCCGCAAGAAACACCGCAGAAGAGACCCTCGGTCTTGACCAAGGTTCGCGTAGCCTGAAAACTCTCGGCATCGTTTACGCGGACCACATCATCGACAAAATCAAAGTTCATTGTCGAGGGCAAAAAATCCTCGCCGATTCCCTCGAGCAGGTAGGAGTGCGGCTGCGTCATCTGGCCGGTGTGGAAGTAATCGTAGTACAGCGATCCCACGGGATCGACGGCCACCACCTTGATGTTGGGGTTTTGCTCTTTGAGGTACTGCCCCACGCCAGTCAGTGTCCCGCCGGTTCCCGCACCGGCGATGAACACGTCGATGTTGCCGTCCATTTGTTCGTAGAGTTCCGGCCCCGTTGAACGGTAGTGAGCCTCGGGATTGGCGGGGTTGTGATACTGGTTGGCGTAGAAGGAGTTCGGCGTCTCTTCCACGATGCGTTCAGCCGTCTTGTAGTAGGAGCGCGGGTCATCGGGCTCGACGTTTGTTGGCGTTACCACGACCTTCGCGCCCCAAGCACGAAGGGCAGCCCGTTTTTCTTCCGACTGCTTGTCGGGGAGTACAAAAATGGTTTTGTATCCGCGGAGTGCAGCCACCATGGCCAAGCCTGCACCTGTGTTCCCGCTGGTCGCTTCGACGATGGTGCCCCCCGGCTTGATTGCTCCAGTACGCTCCGCCTCCGCAATGATGTGCAGCGCGATCCGATCCTTGACGCTCCCGCCTGGGTTTGTGAACTCAACCTTCGCATAGGTTGTGCACTGCAGGCCCTCCGTCATCGCATTGAGACGAACCAAGGGTGTATTTCCGACGATATCCAAAACGTTGTTGAAGACATTTTTCATGCGAGCACTGTCCCGGCTAAATTGGGTTCCAAACCATAGCGGAAGCAGCGAGGTTCGGCCATGCTTTAGGGCGCTCACGCTATACTCCAGATCCTCATGTGGGAGTGGGTGTGAACGAATCGACAGGTCGGTTGTTGCGAAAAGGCGACTACATCTTTGGTTCGTACGTGAAGCCAGAGGCGGTAGACGGGTACATCAACGGCATGAATCCGGGAGATCGCTCCGATGTGCTGGGGCGCTTTCCGTTTGCCGAATCGTCGGTTGAGCAGGCCATAAACTACGCATCGATCGGCTACCGGTCGTGGCGTTCGACCTCCATCAACGATCGCGCTTCGGCGGTGCATCGTTTCCAAGAGCAGTTGCACGAGCATCAGGAGGCGCTTGCGCTACTGATTACCCGCGAAATTGGAAAGCCACTGTGGGAGGCTCGCCAAGAAGTGATGGCCACCATGAGATCGATTGATCTCCTCCTGGATGAGGGAGTGCATCGCTTGGCTCCACGCGTTGTGGACGATGCGGGCGCGCGGTCGGACCGTGTCCCACGCGGGATTGCAGCGATCTTTTGCCCCTACAACTTCCCCTTGTTGGTCGCGGCTTCACACACGGCTGGTTCGGTCTTGTCGGGCAATGCAGCGATCGTGAAACCCAGCAAATTCACGCCGGGCGTGGGCCAAGCCCACACGGATCTGTGGGACCGATGCAAGCTTCCGCGTGGCGTCGTGAACATGGTTCAGGGTCCGGGAAGTGTGGTCGGGCACCGTCTTGCCACGCACAGCCGTGTCGACGTGGTCTTGTTCACGGGATCGGCCGAGACGGCCCGTACATTGGCGCGTCTGACCCAGCGCCGACCCGAGCTGCCCATTGTGCTGCAATGCGGGGGAAAGGGGACGGCGCTCGTGCTGTCCGATGCCGAACTTGAACGGTCGGTGTATGAGGTCATGGTCGGCGCATTCTTGACGGCTGGACAGCGCCACAATTCCACGGGGCGCGTGATGGTCACGGATGCGGTCTACGACCGATTTGCTTCGCGTCTCATCAAGCAGACCAAGAATGTGCATGTTGGGTACGGGTTTGAACCCGGTGTCTTTATGGGCCCCTTGATCTCTGAAAATCTCCGGACACGGTTCCGTCGATTCTCGCGAAAACTCGCTGGAATGGGTCACACCATGGTCCTCGAGCCGGAGCCACCGAGGGGAACCGGACGCGGCTTCTACGTGCGCCCCAGCATCATCGCCATGAACTGGGAAGAATCCAATCCCGTGCTCGATATTGAACCCCCGGGGCCGACACTGCTGATGTACCGGGTGGCCGATTGGCAGGAGGCGGTAGCCCTTCACAACCAGCTTGATTCGAGGATCGCGACCAGTGTGTTTACTGACCCCATCAACCCCGTATTGAACGAGGTCAAGCAACGGCTTCGCACCGGGGCGCTAAACATCAATCGAGGCACAATTGGTGCGAGCCTGCGATTGCCTGCCGTGGGGCTTGGCAAGAGCAGCAACGGTGTGTTGGGTGGGATCAATGTGTTGGATACGCTTACTCACCCCCGCAGCCAGCTCACCGAGGTTCGGCCCTTCGAAGGACTACCCAAGCTTCCGGGCATTCGGTGGGATGCGGCCGGTTCACCACTCGGTCGACCGGGCGCCCTGCCTGCACAAGACGAGCCGACCGAGTTGGGCGACCTGTCGAGCTACCTTGAGATGAGCGAATGAGCGGATGCATCGCCCGGCGGCTACAAGCCGGCGTGCACCCGGATGGCATCGAGCATTTTGTGCTGACCTCCATGGCCAAATGAGCACTCGATGATCGTCAAGTCCTCAGTCAAGGCACACATTTCAGGGTGCGTTTCCTGTGTCATTGGCGTTGCATCTCGAAGGATCCCCTCACCGTCCGCAAAGATGGGGAAATCTGGGCTCCCAATGTAGCTTGCGTAGTCGGCCACATCTGAGGGCGATGCAGGCTCATGGTTCGCATTCTCGTACAGCGCGAACAAGAAGCTGAACCCCAGTCCGGATTCCTCTATGAACCGCTCTTGTGTTTCTTGGAGACCAACTGCCTCCGCGGTGCAACTGCCTCACCACGCAGCAGTCATAAACAGCACGTGGTAGTCCCCGTAGAAGTCCCACATGCTCACGGTCTCGCCGCACTGGTCGACCATCTGCAGATTGCCGATTGTATCTCCGATCTCAGCGCCCGACTCCGAGAGTGTGCCGGGGTCATTCTTTTGCCAGCCGCACGCGTAGCATGCATCGGCCGCATTCAAGGGGTCGCTGGAACAGTCTGACTCCACACGATCGGTGACCCCATCGCCATCGGTATCGCCCACCAACGGGTCTGTCCCCAGCAGTGATTCATCGCAATCGCTGAGACCATCTCCATCGGTGTCGATGGTCTCATCGCACCCATCAACCTCGCCGGCGGAGTCTTTAAGTCCATCCGAGCCCGTGCACGATGCGATGCACAGGGTGGTTGTCAGCAACAGTACGTTCCGCATAGAACAGATCCTCGACCTTCAGAGTGTCACCTAAAAACGGGTCCGCGGCCAAAAAAAAGCCCGAATCGCTTCGGGCTTTTTGACGGACGGTCGGAGATCAAGACTCGATGGTCAGATCGTACTCACCGTTTTCGCATACTTCTTCCGACCAGATGGATGTGTCGGTCCGCACCGATACCCACCAGATGTCCCATCCCGCATCGAACACGGAGATCGAGAAATCCTCGGGGAAGTCATCGTCTTGGGTGATGACTTGATCACCGAATCCTTCCTTGGATGCAATCGGGTGGGTGGTGTCCCATGCGGCTGCGTACAACTCAACGATGTAGTAGGTCCAAGGATCGCCCACCAAGTAGACGGCAGGCTCAGGGCTCTCACCCCAGTCATCATCGGCATCCCATGTGAACCAGTCTTCGTCGTATGGACTGTCGAGGGTCAGGTTCTCGACCGTGAGAGATGCAACGCTGCCGCTGAGCCAGTCTTCGTCGATCTCGCCGAGGTCATAGGCCGTTGCCATGAGTTCGTTGGGCTCGTAGGCATCCCAGTACTCAGTGTCGGCGTCGCCGTCGCAGTTGTTGTCGTATCCGTCGCAGATTTCTTCGGCGCCGGGGTAGGTCTCGGGGTCGTAATCATCACAATCTTCATAGAATGTGTAGCCATCGCCATCCATGTCATCCCAGTCGGCATCGGCATCGGCATCGGCGTCGGCATCGGCATCGGCGTCACCGTCCTGCACCCGGATCACCACCGTGTCGGAGGAGGACACCCCATCGGTGTCGACGGCGGAGAGCGTGATGTTGTGGGTTCCGATCTCAAGGCCCATGATCTCAAGTTCAGCACTGCCCGATGAACTGGCAGGATCGTCACCGATGGCTCCTTGGCGGTCGGACGACCACGTCAGTTGGAGCAGTGACGGGGCGTCGTTGTCATCGGAGACCGAAGCCGTGAATGTGATGGCTTCGGCGATGCCAAAGATGTCGCCATCGCCGGGGCTGTCGATGTCAATGTCGGGTCCGACATTGTTGTCCGCGTCGGCGTCGGCG
>Ga0160422_10000284_pt1 | contig 30114 bp, 36 predicted proteins | sample Fk160mmetaG_FD_108192 | JGI IMG/M metagenome (GOLD analysis project Ga0160422, IMG submission 108192) | Marine microbial communities from the Central Pacific Ocean - Fk160115 60m metaG | ecosystem: Environmental > Aquatic > Marine > Oceanic > Photic zone | place: The Central Pacific Ocean...
ACTTACTCTAAATTCAACACTAGGGGCAGTGTTCGATGGAACAAACACACAAACAAACACAATAAACACAGCAGACACAACCAATGCATCATCACCGGCTGAGGCAATACAGGGAGGTGCCAACTTCCTAAGGTCAAACCAGGCGGATACAACAACAGGTGCTTTGACAGTTGACACAGATTCAGGAATAATAATTGGTGATGACCAAGAACTTACAGTCACAGTTTCCAGCAACAATGTAACAGTTGCACAAACATCACAGGACAAAGATCTAAAATTCACAGTAAATGATGGTGGAGTTACAAAAACTCCTCTACAATTAACAGGCGCAGATGGCGGAGTTGACATCACAGGTGACGTGACAATTACAGGTAACTTGAATGTAAGTGGAGCGTACAGTTACACTTCTTCGGACATAGTAGAACACACAGACAATTTCTTAAAGGTAAATTCAGGGCAAAGTGAACAAGATGCTGGTTTGATAGTGGAGACAGGAGACACTGACGACGCAAGATTGTTTTATGATGTGTCAGAAAACCACTGGTCAGCAGGTGAAAACCAAGTTTATTCACAAATTATTAGATTGGCAGATGCGGTAGAAGACGGAAACGCCAACAAAGGAAAAGTATTGAAAACAACGGCGGGCGGTCTAATCACAGTAACGAATATAAATTTAGCGGCTGTTGGTTCAGCAATAACAACTTCAATGACATCAAGTGTCGCAGTACCAACTATCGGACAGGTGTCTGCATACGGAGCCTTTTGGAATGGATCAGAGAAGTATGTAAGCACTTCTGCTCCTACATCAGGGGACGGAAACGACGGAGATATTTGGTTCGTAAGGGAGGCGTAATCCTTTATGGTCGCAATAGTTAATAAATTTTCCTACACAGGCACAGTGCAAGAGGTAACGATACCGGCAGGCACACAATCAATCGACATATACCTATGGGGCGGCGCCGGAGGCGGTGGTGGTCCAGATGACAATCCAGGTGGTCCAGGAACAGGCGGACAGCATGTCAAACACGTGGGCTACACAGGTGTTGCAAGTAACATAGGAAACACTCTACAGGTCGCAGTAGGCGGCGGTGGAGGAGGTGGATCATCAGGAGGTGGTGCACCAGGTGGAACCAACGGAAAAAGTTTAACAGATTTTTCAGGCGGAAGAGGCGGTAACGCAGGACCGGCCCCATATTCAGGTGGTGGAGGTGCTGGCGGAGGAGCCACAGTCGTTACAGTAAATGGAACAGCAACACACATTGCCGCAGGTGGCGGTGGTGGAGGTGGTGCTGGTAACCACTCAGGATCAACACCAGGTATAAATTCTCACCTGGCACACTCACAAACACCAGCCACACTGGGACAGAACGGTGGAGACCACACCGGAGACGGTGGAGGTGGAGGCGCTGGTGGTGGTGGAGCCGCTGGAGGAAAAGGTGGAGCAGGTGGTTCAGGTGACAACACAGGTCAGGGTGGATACACAGGATCAAGTTTATTCCAAACGGGAGGATCAAGTGTGGCGGCATCTGGGGTAACTCCAGGAGGAACAGGTGAATCATTTTATGTGGCAGGCACGTCAGTCGGCGGAAACCCAGCCGCGTCTGGATCAAATGGGTATGCAGTAATTGTTTTCAACATAGGTGTTCAAGCAAACGTTAAAGTATCAGGCGACTGGAAAGAGGTCAATGATATGCATGTTAAAGTATCAGGCGCATGGAAGCAGATCACAGCAGGATATGTAAAAGTCAGTGGTGCCTGGAAAGCACTGTTCAATTCGGGAATCACATTTATCGAAAATGCGGCCGGATTTGGAAACTCAGCAGGTGTCAGTGGTGCCCCGAGTGGATCAGGTGGCGGTGGTTGTTTCATAGCAGGAACAATGATATCTATGGCAGACGGTTCGTTGAAACCTGTGGAGCAAGTTGACATAGGTGACGTAGTTTCAGTAGGTGGTAAGGTGTTTGCAACAGGTAAGTTTTTGATAGACAATCTATATGATTACAATGGTATAAAGGTATCAGGAACACACATGGTCAAGGAAGATGGCGCATGGATCAGAGTCGAGGACAGCAGAATAGGAAAATCCCTAGGTGACGACGAAGTGATAGTGTACGTGTTTGGTAATGAAAACAGAAGAATAGTAATAAACGGAACAGAATTCACAGACTACTTCGAATTGAGTGAACAACAAGAATTAATCAATCACGGCGAAGATATTTTTAGTAATTGGCAGGATCATGATAGACAGATACATGATAAAAATGTTAATATACTAAATGCTTGATAAATCCTTTTACCACGGCCGTCAAGGCGAATGTTTCAGACAGATAGAAAAGTATTTCGAAGAGATCAAACACGAGTTTGATTCACAGCCGGATAAGGCATTTCTTAATCCAGAAGACTTTTCTGACAGCGTGAGAGGACTGCCAGAAGACTTTGATGACAAGTCTGGAGACTATGTGCATGGAGAATGGCAGGCATTAGGAATACAATCAGGTGAACACGAGGGACAATCCTTTAATGACTATCCAATATTGTATTCAATATTAAGAAAATTTCCATATAAAACAAACGTTGCAATAATGACAGTCGGACCCGACACAAAGATAGGCAACCACACAGATAATGAGGGCGGCTGGAGATATCAAATGTGTTTGGATGACGGTGGTGGAGACCAAAGTGGAATGTATGTGATGAATCTAGACACAAAGAAGCAAGAACTAATGACATGGAAGACAGGCGAGGCTTTCATATTCCAACCAGACATTCAATTACACAACGGATTTAACAAAAACCCGAGACCACGGACTACATTATTAATTGACTTTTACAAGGAATCGTTGTACACTAAAGAGAAGTTTGATGAATATTACCAACACTATTCAGAATGTTTCGAAGGTTTGGAAAATCTAGTGGACGTGCATGAAAAAAGAAAACAAAAATAAGATAGCAATCATCGGGCATACCAAAGGTATAGGCAAAGCAATAACAAAACTGTACAAAAAGAAGGGTTTTGAAGTTATTGGTCTGAGCAGAAGCAACGGGTACGACATAGAAAACAACCAAGAGGGCATTTTAGAAAAATTAAGGGACTGTCATCTGATCGTTGTAAATGCGTATGCCGGCAGAGCCCAATTTGAATTGCTTAAAAGGATATATGGTTTTTTCCATAACAAGCATAAAAAGGTTGCTGTAATCACTAGCACTTCTGGGACACCACAAGGGAAAGATGATGAAAATATCAGCGCCGACTATGGTTGGTACTGTTGGCACAAAGAAAATTTAATAAGATACATAAGCGAACTCCAAGAAGAGTTATTCAACAAACCTCTGTCAGTGTTTGATGTTTGTCCGGATGTGGTAGACACAGACATGATCAAGGGCATGTGGGAGGATTTACCTAAACTAAAAGCGGACGAAGTTGCTGATGCGGTACGCTATTGCTTCGAATCCTCTTTCAATGTAAACAAGATAGTGATACAAAAAAATGTTCGTTAGACCCTGGGATAGAGATAAGGATTATGAAACACTAGCGAAGTGGTGGAAACAATGGGACTTCGGTGTTGTGCCAAAAGAGTGTTTACCCCCTGCAGGTGTCATAGTTGAAGCGGATGAAAAGCCAATATGCGCCGGCGGATTATACATTGGTGAAGGAACACAGTTTGGATTCATGGAATGGATAGTGTCAGACAAACAAGCAGATCCAAGAAAACTACACGAATCATTGAAATTATGTATTGATAGCATTATGTCCTTGGCCAAAGACAAGGGTTTGAAACTGGTCTACACTGCTACGAAGCACCAAGCATTGGGCAAAAGATATCAAAAATACCACAAAATGATGCTGACAGAGAGTAATGTAAAGACTTTCCTGCGAGATTTAGACGGAAATTACACAAAGGATTTAGAGTGGATACAGGACGAAGAGCAATACTTCAAAAGCAATAAATAAGCATAAGGAGAACATTTAAATGGCAACAAAACAAGAAGTGGCAGACTACATCAATGACAATTACGAGTCAGTTTGGACAGCAGATGAACAAAAAAAGATCGATCAGATGCTTAATCCAGCATTAGCGGAGATCTTAATCAAACTAGTAGGCGACGTAAGTTTCTTGACTGAGGTTAGAGATAATAAATCTAACTAATTTGGGTTATGGCATACAAGATTAACAACACATTCGGAACCTTATTGGTCACATTACCAGATGGTACTATCGATACCACTACTACCGATCTTGCTTTATTCGGAAAAAGTTATGCGGGATTTGGTGAGAAGTTAAATGAGAACCTTGTAAAACTATTAGAAAATTTTAACAACACTTCTGCTCCTAACAACAAGATTCAAGGTCAACTTTGGTTTGACAAGACAAATAAACAGATCAACGTATATGACGGCACAAAATTTAAACCGGTTGGTTCGCCAACCCCTTCTACTTCACAGCCTGCCAACGCTGTTCTAGGAGATGAATGGTTTGATACAAACGCAAATCAGTTCTACATCTACAACGGAGCAGACTGGACACTGATTGGACCAACAACAGTTGCCGGATCGGGTGTCACTCAGATAATCACAGAAACAGCACCAGACAACACAGGTGTTAATCAATCATATTTAAAATTAGTAACCAACGATGCGGTAGTTGGTGTAGTATCTGACGTTGCATTCACGCCAAGTGCCACTGACACAGTATCACAGGCGTTAGTCACAGCAGGATTTTCAACGGTTGCACAGGGTATACAACTTTCAAGTTCAGTTGCCGCAGTAAAATTCAGAGGCACGGCCACAGACTCGGATGCACTTGGTGGCATAGCGGCGGCGAACTATCTTAGATCAAATGCTAATGACACAACAACAGGTAGATTGACTGTTCAAAACGACCTGGGAATAAGATTAGGTGGTGGACTAGACATCAACATGTCAATGTCGGGTGATGATTTCACAATAGCCAACACCACAAGCAATGGTGATATTGCTTTCACACTGAATTCAACTGTGTTTGGTGGAACCAGGAAAGTGATGGACATGGATGGCGGTACAGGAAGAGTAAACATTTTTGAGGGCGGAAGCATCACTTGTGATAATTTGACTGTAAGAGGCACACAGGTTATAATGAACACTTCAACACTTTCGGTTGAGGACAACATCATAGAATTAAACAGAAATATTTCTTCAAACGCGGCCACACCTAAGTTTACAGGACTTAAGGTCAAGAGAGGTTCAGTGTCATCTGCAACAGAACAGGATCTGTTTTGGGTATGGGACGAAACCTTTGCAGACGACGGTTCAACAACCTACGGAAATGCGGGCGGAGCCTGGACAGCATTCAAGTCAGGCGGTGGAGACACAGAACTATCAGCACCAACACTGGTGGATGTTAGAGCCAATGTGGTACACGCTACAACAACATCTGCCATGTACGCGGATTTGGCGGAGAGATATGAAGCGGATTGTGAGACAGAAGTGGGAGATGTGGTGATGCTAGGTGGACATGCAGAGGTAACCAAGTGTAATAAGGAACTTTGTGACCAAGTATTTGGCGTAATTTCGGATTCACCGGCATTTTTAATGAATGCCCAAGCAGGAAACAACGATTCACATCCTATGGTAGCGTTAAAAGGACGTGTTTTTGTGAAAATACAGGGCACTGGTAACGCTGGGGACCGTATTGTTTCAGCCGGAAACGGTGAGGCAAGGGTGGCCAATCTAGAGGAATGTACCGCTTTTAATACACTTGGCAGGCTTATCAAGGATAAATACAACAAAGAAACAGCATTAACAGAATGCGTAATAGGGGTTAAATAGAAACATGGCATATTCAGCAGGTGATCCAATTTTAGATGACGAGTACAACACGTTCGTCAACAACAGTTCAAGTCCATTCGGATACAATCATTTCGCAGGTACAGGATCTGGTGTATACGGTTTAGGACAATCTTCAATTTCAACAGTTTCAGCAGGTGACACAATTAATGCGTCACACTGGAATTCACTTTTCACAGGTATGGACAACATTGCCAACCACACAAACACTTCTATCACAGCATCATCAGTTTCAGCAGGTGACACCATTGCAGTCAGATCAGCATTAATCTCAGACCTAGCCAACTTGGCGGCGGCAGTAGCAGGTGGTTCAACAGGTGCAACTGCATTGGGTACCAACGCAGTCGGAACATCAACAAATGCCGCTACATGGAACTCCACATCAACTATTGAGAGATCAGTAACGTTTGCAAACGCAGACACGATGAGACACTTCTTCAACGCAGGTGGTAAGATCAGGATCGATCCTACTTGCGTTACAGGTATCGATGGTGACAAGGACACAGTGTTTGATGACCTAACTACAACAGCAACAGGAAACCTAGACATCGGTGCATTGACTTCAACAAGATCTGGATCAGGTGAGACCCTAACTACAAACGGTCTATCAAATGGTTTCCATGACCTAGGCACAGGTTACACTACAATATTGAAATTGACTTCAGACAACTCCGGTTACACTTCTAACACAGTTGAGTATTCCGCTAAATTGGACGCGGCAGTAGGTACAGCAACAACATTAACTGTCAAGATGGTATCAACGGACGCGGCGGATGACACAACTTTTACTGGTGGTAACACAGCAGGTGTACCAGCCAATCCAAACGAAGCACCAAGGATGACGTTGGCACTTATTGAAGTTCACCCAACAGCGGCAGAGGGTTTAGCAGGAGCAATCCAGACGGCTTCAAACGCAGAAGTTTCTAACTCAGCATCGTAATAAATTAATTTTTACCAGGTTGCAATACCACCATAATTACAGTATAATTAAATTATGGATATTGGCTCCTTAAAAAAAGAATCTGACCTTTCCTTCGATATTGCTGTTGCAAAACGCAACGCTTTGGAAAAGGCAAAATCACGTTTGGTTGTAGTCTACAACGAACACATCTTCCGTGCAGATTCTCAAACAATTAACCTAGTGAGAACTTTAGATGAGGTTCACTCATCTCCGTTCTACATTTTAGACACCAACAACAATCCTGTGGAAATCAAAGACCCAAAAGATTTTTTACAGGTTTTAATACAAAGAAACCAGGAGGCCATTAGTTCATATCACCAGATGTCAAAAACATTTGAGAAAAGAAATGACTAAAGGAATACTTTTATTTTGTTTCGACACTCCAGATACAAAGTATCATAAGGTACTGGAACGTTGTGTCCATTTGTGTAATAAAAACCTCAAATTGGAAATCACTGTTGTAACAGACATTGAAACTTATAAAAGGATGAAGCCACTTGGATTCATCAACTACAAGTTGATAGAACCAGAGTTGGGCAATACAAAGAACAACAAGCAATGGCGTAATGTCGACAGACACATGGCATACGAACTTTCACCCTATGACACAACATTGGTTATGGACATAGACTATTTCCCGTTCACGGACAACCTTGAGCAGTTTTTACACACAGACTATGACTTCTTAGTTTCAAAGAATGCATTTGATTTGACAAACAGGAACAGTTTTGACCACAGACGTTGGAGCATGATAGACATGGTGTGGGCAACAGTGATTGTTTTTCGTAAAGGCGCAAAAGCCAAACGTATTTTTGATATGGTCAAGTATGTTAAACATTATTATCCGTACTTCAATGAACTGTACAGGATCTATGGAAAAAATTTTCGCAATGACTATGCCTTTGCAATAGCACTAGAGCAGGCCAACGGATTTATTGATTACGACACACTGCCGATACAACTAGCCACTTTACCGCCTGATTGTAAAATAGTCAAGTTCACTGACACGGGCGTGGCATGGCAATACGGCGACAATATAAACTACACCGAATATCAGGACGTGCATGTTCTAAACAAGGAGTTGATGCATGTCTAAAGGTTTTTTATGGTTCGCACAAAACAATGATAAAACCGACTACGTGGAGTTATCTATCAAACTTGCGGAAAGCATTAAGAAGCACAACAAGGAAAATAGAATTTGTGTTGTCACAGACGAAAAAAGCAAGTTCAAACATAGTTCCGTTGACGTAGTCAAGGTGTTAGGCGACGACAACAGTGCTGACCATGGAATGAAATGGGCAAATGAATACAAAGCATTTTCAGTAACTCCTTTTACACACACAATTAAACTCGAAAGTGATATGCTGTGGACGACAAACACCGATTGGTGGTGGTATCATTTATGGCAACATGATCTTGTGTTCAGTGTTGATTGCAGGAATTACAAAGACAAGGTGGTCAAGCAGTCGCCTTACAGACATTTATTTGTAAGAAATAATCTCCCAAACATTTACAACGGAATGGTTTACTTCAGACGGAGCAAATGGGCACAGAAATTTTTTAATTTTGCCAAAGACATAACACTGAATTGGAATGATGTAAAAACAAAGATGCTGATAAATTGTCATGACACCTATCCAAGCACTGATGTTGTGTACGCACTTGCCTATAGATTGCTCGATCCAACAAACAACAAACTGATAGACTATGAATGGTTCAAGTTCCTACATCACAAGCCAGGAATAAACGGCCTGATGAATAAAAGGGATCAAAACAATTATCTTTACACTAACAGGACAGGTGATAGTATATATTTGGGAGAAAAAAGGGTATCCAGGGTATGGCACTACTACGACAAGGAGTTACATGACAGGTATATTTGAAGCACTGAAACAGATACCCGAAAGAGAACCAAAGAAGTTCTTCGTAAAAGTGGAAGGTAAGGATTATGAGGTCTCCTTGGAGAAGAAGAAATGGGCGATCAGTCAGGGCGAAGACAACCTAATCATCAAGAACGGTGAGATCACATTGAGGCCACCCAAGAAATTGAGAACACAACACAGGACGTTGAAGAAGGCAGAAAAAGGATATGTGTTCCATGGCAACGACATACACTGGCCCAATGGAATAGCGGAAGGGGGTGTCACATGGCAGATAGAACGAGAGTAAGCGACCTAGATTTTGTGTACATAAGTTACATGGAACCCAATAAGGAACAGAATTGGGCCGACCTCAAGAACAAAGTGCCATGGGCGAAACGTGTGGACGGAGTGAAAGGATTTGACTCAGCACACAAGGCCGCGGCGGAAACAGCAGAAACAGATTTCTTTATAAGTGTGGATGGAGACAACATCATAGATGAAAAATTTTTATTAGAAACACTGGACTTTGAAAAAACTGATAGGAAAGCGGTACACAGATGGAGAGCAAAGAACAGCATAAACAACCTTGTGTATGGTAATGGTGGTCTTGTTGGTTGGGACAAAGAAACCTGCCTCAATATGCACACACACGAGAACGCAAAAGACAAGAAAGCGGAAATAGATTTCTGTTGGACAGTGAAACACGAGAACCTGCACAACTGTTATTCAACAAGTGTGATACACAGTGAACCTTTCCAGGCCTGGATAGCAGGATACAGGGAAGGTGTCAAGATGAGTTTGAATCAGGGTGAACACATCAAACCGGAGGAATTCATGAAGACCATCTGGGCACCTAATCTTAGAGTATTGAGCACGTGGATGACTGTGGGTGCAGATGTAGAAAATGGCAAGTATGCCATGTTGGGTGCAAGGATGGGTTGTTATTCCACAACAGTGGACTGCAACGAATGGATCCAAATCAGGGACCTTGACAAAATGTTGGACCTGTATGAAAACGCAGTGGTACATGATGCGATTGATGAGGACCTCAAACTGTATGGCGAAAGCATCAGGCAGAGGATCGACTTGCCTGTTGCCGACCTGGATGAATACCAGAGCAAGTTTTTAAAGTACGTCTATCCACCACACCAAAACAGAGGAGTGCAAGATCGTGAGTACAAGTGATTACAAGTCAGATGCACTTAAGGCCAAGGAGAAACTAACAACCGTCTCTCCAACAATGTGCCTGGCCAAGTGGAACCAGACGTCACTGCACCTGCCAACAGGACTGACGAATTCATGCTACCACCCACCACTGCACAGGATAGATGCAGAACAAGTTAAGAAGAATCCAGCCGCACTGCACAACACAGCGGAGAAACTGGACCAAAGATTCAAGATGCTACAAGGAGAACGTCCGGACGGATGTTCGTACTGCTGGAAACTGGAGGACACCGGAGAGATGTCAGACAGGCACTACCGATCAGGTGAGCCCTGGGCCATGCAGGACTTCGAGCAGATTAGACAGAATCCAATGACGACAAGTTGGACACCGAGGTACGTGGAGGTTAACTTTAACAACGCTTGTAACTTCAAGTGTAGTTACTGCTCTCCACAGTTCTCAACAACGTGGGGCAAGGAGATTGAAAGGTATGGCCAATATCCCACATCTCCTCCCCACAACGCACCAGAGCACTTCCAGGGACGTAGAAGACCAATACCCAACAGGGAGGACAATCCCTACGTGACTGCGTTCTGGAAATGGTGGCCGACACTGTACAAGAATCTCAAGCACTTCCGTATGACAGGAGGAGAGCCGATGATGGACGTGAACACATACAAGGTGTTCCAATACATAATCGATCATCCAAAGGACGACCTACATCTAAACGTCACAAGCAACATGTGTCCACCAGACAAGAAGTTGAAAGAGAAATATTTCAACATGGCGCAGAACATATGTATGCAGGAGAAGGTGGAACACATGATGCAGTTCGTTTCTGTGGACGCATACGGCAAAAGGGCAGAGTACATACGTGATGGATTGGACTTCAACTACATGATGGACAACGTGGAGGAGTTCCTAGATCGTATACCTGTGCGTAATTCGATAACGTTCATATGCACCTACAACAACCTCAGCATCACAAGTATGGACAAGTTGTTGGAGAAGATACTGGAACTTCGTACCAAGTACAGCAAGACCTACCAACGGGTATGGTTCGACGTGCCACTGCTGAGGCAACCTGCATGGCAACAGATAACACTACTTCCGGAATCATACCAAGCGGTTCACGAAGCGAACATAGAGTACATGAAGAACAATTCCGGGGAGGACAACGGGTTACACATATTCAAGGACTTTGAGATTCAAAAGATGCAACGAAATCTCGCATACTGGCGCGAAAACGCGGACGCAAGTACGAAAAATAAAAAAAACTTTTACGCATTTTTTACTGAACACGATCGCAGACGTCTAACAAGGTTTCTAAACACTTTCCCTGAGATGGAAGAATTTTGGAAGGAGTGTATGAACGCATGAAGACAATAGGATTTTTTGGAGACAGTTTCTGTGCAAGTAATCAACCCGAAAGTTGGTGCAACATATTACAAAATAAACTTGGTGCTGACAGGATAAGATGGTTTGGCAGTCCAGGCAGAAGTATTTGGAGTGTGTTCTTTTTGTACAACAAATTAATTAAAAGTAATATGGTTCCGGATATATCAATATTTTGTTGGACTGAACCTTATAGGTTGTATCATCCTAATCTAATTTTGAGTGCAAACACACAGCCACTAGAAGGAGTGGATCCAAATATATACAAGACTCTGGACAATTATTGGAAATATCTGCACAATTACGATAAGGACGAGTTGGCGTATGAATATGCTATCAAACACTATGACCAGAATGTCTTGTCTAAAGTTAAAAGTGAGATTGTTCAGATGTGGAGTTTCAAACCATTTGAAACAGCAGATAAAGATGCAGGAATAAAACTTGAGACCGGAAAATTTATAGACGAAAGTATGTTCCAGTTTAGTGGCGGCAAAGACAACTGGGGCAAAGGAACTATTAATCATATGACAGTTGAACAGAATCAACAATGGGCAGATAAAATTTATAGGGCAATGAATGAACGATCTTGAATATAAAAAACAAATATTAGATCCAAAGAGTGCAAGTTTCTGCGGAGCAAAATGGTACAATGCGACTATATGGTTAGGGAGTGGTATGACCACAAGTTGCCATCACCCTTTGCCCCATAAGATCGACCTAGAAGAAATAAAAACTAACCCTAGTGCAATACACAATACAAAACAAAAGAAAGAACAACGTAGGCAGATGCAGTGTGGCGAAAGGCCTAAGGGGTGTGAATATTGTTGGAAGATAGAAGATATAAAAAGAGATAATATCAGTGACAGGGTATACAAGTCAAAAATTTTCACAAACGAAGCACTAGACGAAGCGTACAGATCAGATTCAAACACAGACTGGAATCTTAAAACATTAGAAATAGCATTTGATAGGACTTGCAATTTTGCTTGTACCTATTGTAACCCAGCATTCAGTTCAACGTGGGCAAACAATATCAAAAGGCAGGGACCATACACAGGTATGACTACTGATGGACGAAACCATTTCACTCATACTCACGAATCTGCGGAACCATACAAGAAGGACGAAACCAATCCTTATGTCGAAGCATTTTACAAATGGTGGGAAACAGATCTACATAAAAGTTTAGATGAACTCAGAATCACGGGTGGTGAACCCATGATGTCACCAAACTTATGGAGATTATTAGATTGGATAGAAACACAGGGTAATAAAATGAATCCGAGGATGACTTTGGCAATTAATTCTAACCTGGGTGCAAAGCAGAGTATTATTGATAGGTTCAAATCGAAGTTGAAAACGTTTAAAAGGTTTGAATTGTATACAAGTTGCGAAGCAACATTCCAACAAGCAGAGTATATCAGAGACGGTTTGGTTTATGGAGATTGGCATTCGAACTTTTTACACATGATGGTAGATAAAGTTCCACGTGCAATTCACAATATGTGTACTATAAATGCATTGTGCTTGGAGTCTCTGCCCGAGTTTTTAGAGAAAATGGTTTGGTTCAAAAGTGCAGGCAAAGTGTATGGTCCGGAAGTGAATTTTACATTGAACATATTGAGATTTCCTAGTTTCCAATCACCTCTTGTATTGCCGGATGATCTTAGAAATAAATTTAAAGGTGACTTGGTAAAGTTTTTAAATACTAATGAAAAACATTTAGAAGGCATGGAAGTGAATCATACACAGAGGCTGATTGACTACCTTGATGTTGTGAAGACCCCACATGCAGGAGCGGCCGAGCAGAGCAAACTGCAAAAAGATTTTAAGGCGTTTTATAGCCAATACGACAAACGAACAGGAAAGGACTTTGCAAAAACTTTTCCGATAATAGGAGAATGGTACCGTGGCATATGAGTACGGGGCGAAAGAGCCCGAGAAATTAAAAATTAAGGACATGACTCCAAGAGAAAAGGAGTTGTTGATTGAAAGTGATACGTTCTGTATGTTGCCATGGATGCACCTACATGCCTATCCAGACGGCAGGGCATACCCTTGTTGTTTCGCTTTTGATCCGTTTCCAGTAGGCAATCTTAATAAAGATAGTTTGCAAGAAGTTTTCAACGGTGAAAAGATGAAAGAAATGCGGGTGCGAATGTTGAACAATAAAAAATCTCGTGAATGTATGAAATGTTATGACCAAGAAAAATCTGGGTTCTTTTCTCTACGTCTAAGTTCCAACAAGCACTTTGGACATAACATACCATTGGTGCATAACACTCTACCTGATGGACAGGCGGATTTCGTGATGAAATATTGGGATATCCGTTTCTCAAATTTATGTAACATGGCCTGTAGAAGTTGTGGGACGTGGTTCAGTTCTAATTGGTATGAAGATCATAAAAAACTGACAGGAAGTCCGCCACCTCACGCAAAAATAATGAAGGTGGGAAGAAACACCAACGACATGTGGGAACAGATGTTGGAATCATTCGATCACTCAGAACAGTTTTACTTCGCAGGTGGTGAGCCAATAATAATGGAAGAACACTATAGAATATTAAAAGAGCTCGATAGGCGAAAGATGTATCATGTGAGATTAATTTACAACACTAATTTCAGCAGAACTAAATTCAAGGACATAGATGTTTTTGAATTATGGAACAAGTTTGATTCAGTTTCAGTAGGCGCAAGTTTAGATGCAGAAGGTCCAAGAGCAGAACTTATGCGTAAAGGAACTAAATGGGAAGAAACAGTTGCTAACAGGAAACGTATGATGGAGGTATGCCCACAGGTTGATTTTTATATTAGTTCAACTGTAAGTTTGATGAATTCTTTACACGTGTGTGATTTCCATAAGAACTGGGTCGAACAAGGACTCATTAAACCTCAGGATTTCAATTTCAATTTGTTACAACATCCTATATGGCAGAGAATGGACATTCTACCACCAGAGCATAAGGAAAGAATCAAAGAAAAATATGAGAATCACATACAATGGTTAAAAGGCAAGGATCCGTTGACGAGAGCATCAAAAGGTTTTGAGTCAGGTGTGAAATGGATGTTGGAAAAAGATAATCAGCAACATCTAGACCTATTTTTTGCAAACACAAGAAAGTATGACAAGATCAGGAATGAAAATAGCGTAGAAGTATTTCCTGAATGGAAAGATTTATTTGAAAAATATGAGACACAGAAGGCCTAAAAATTTTGGTGATAAATGTGCATTGTGGTTCACAATGCGACTGCGTTGGTTTGCCGACACATTCTTTGCAAAGCGTTATGGACACAGGGCGGTGGTACTAGAAACAGTAGCAGGTGTGCCAGGAATGGTGGCAGGCATGTGGAATCATTTACGTAGTCTAAGGAAAATGAAACCTGATGACAGAGGATGGATTAAAACTTTGCTTGAGGAGGCAGAAAATGAACGTATGCATCTAATGATATTCATTGAAATAGCAAAACCTAATTGGTTAGAAAGATGGATGATAATCACAGCACAATTTTTATTCTGGCATTTTTATATGTTCCTGTATATTTTCTTTCCAAAAGTTGCACACAGGATGGTAGGTTATTTCGAGGAGCAGGCAGTCATAAGTTACACTTCATATTTGAAAGCAATAGAACTTGGAAAAATTGATAACATACCAGCGCCAAAGATAGCAATTAATTACTATGGCTTGCCAGAAAATGCCAGGTTGAAAGAGGTTGTGGTGGCAGTGCGAGAAGACGAAAGGGGACACTCTCAGGTTAACCACGACATGGCAGACACACTGGAGTCTGAATATGGCAGATAGATTCCCAACAGCAGACGAGAGATGGCCGAGGCAAGGCATAGTTACACCTAAAAGGATTAAACCTAATGAAGGAAATAAAACATTCTGTATGGCACCTTGGACACACACGTATCTTTCTCCGCAGATGGAGAGACGTCTGTGTTGCAGTTCAAGAGAGTCATCTGAGAACTTTAAACAATACATTGACACGATAGATCCAAAAGGGCACAATGATAAGATTAATTTGACAACACTCGAACAGCATTGGAATTCAGACTACATGAAAAGTGTTAGGTTAAAACTTTTGGCAGGTGAGGAGATTCCTCAGTGTGCTGTTTGCAATCACAAACTTCTAAACGAACAAGTATATAGACAGCACTTTAATTGGTTGTACAAAAACAAAATTGATGAGGCATTCAAAAGCACAGACGAAACCGGTGCAACGACAATGAAGACCGAAAGTTTTGATTATAGATTTTCGAATCTGTGTAATTTTAGTTGTAGGATGTGTGGCGACATGTTGAGCAGTAGTTGGGAGGCGGAAAACAAAAAACACGGAAAAGGCGACTATGAAAATTATAGGATATGGGGTAGGAAGGATATTAAGGCACAATTAGAAAAATTTCATGATCAACAAATAGTAAAAGAATTCACACAGGCGGTGGAAGAAAAGCGTATCACTGAATTGTATTGGTGTGGTGGAGAACCTCTAATGTGGAAGATACACTGGGAGGCCATGAAGCGAATCGTAGAACTTGGCTACCAAGATCAAGTCTTAGCAAGATACAATTCTAATATGAGCAGGATCAACTTTTACAAGTATAACCTGTTTGACGATATCCTGAAACATTTTCCAAATTGGCAAATATGTGCATCTATTGATGGCACAGGCCAAGTTGGGGAATATATAAGAACAGGTTTAAAGTACGACGAATGGTTAGCAAACATGAAGTATGGACTGAAGTTTGCTACAAAACAAAATCAAAGGATGCAGTTGGACCTTACAATCACACTGCCAGGATTATTTGATTTAGAAAACATGGTTATGTTGAGTAACGAATTAAACATAGAATTACTAACAAAACAAGTTTTCAATTTCTCTCACGATAACGCAATGGCACCGTTGTTTATGCCCTATGACGTAATGAGTGAGATTATCGATGACGCAAGAGATAAGACTATCAAATATAAAAACAGAAATTTAAGAAATTTCTTTGGTCAGTTAGACGAGATGCAGAAACAAAAAAGGAACAATGAACTTGTTTATGACGATGAAAAATATAAGCAAGGACAGAAACAGGGAAAGGCAGAAGTTGAAAGACTAGATAGAATCAGAGGCACAGATATAAAAAAAATTTTAGCAAAAAACAAAAAGGCATTAGAATGGTGGACAAGTATATAAAATCAAACATATGTCCATTGCCTTGGACACATTTAGAAGTTGATGTAAATGGTGGTGCATCGCCCTGCTGTTTGTACAAAGGCAGTGTTCCAGGGGTCAAAGTATATGAACAAAGTTTGAAAAGCATACAACAGCATGAATTTATGGAAGACCTTAGGGAAAAATTCAAGAACGGTGAACGTCCCAAAGGTTGCCAGAGTTGCTGGCAGGAGGAAGACGCAGGAAAAACTTCCAAGAGACAAAATTCAATATACAAGATGAAACAAAGTCTCACAGACTGGACGCCTAGTAGCCAACCAACTCTAAAGTTTATTGACTTCAAGTTGGGCAACGTGTGTAACCTTAAATGCAGGATATGTGGATCATGGAGTTCCAGCAAGTGGGCTCAAGAAGAAATTGATTATGAAACAGCCGTGGGCAAAGACAATCCCCTTGCAAGAAAGCAATTAAAAGAGGGAGGATGGCCAAAACGAAATCCACAATTTTTTGAGGAGTTGCAAGAAGACCTTAAACATGTCGAGTACTTTGAATTCACCGGTGGTGAACCTTTCATGATTAAGGACCACTTCAAAATCTTAATGCACTGCGTAGAAAAAGGATATGCAAAGAACATAGATATACACTACAATACAAATGGCACACAGTTGCCACCACAAGAGATATTTGACCTATGGAGTTATTTCAAACATGTTGAAGTTGCATTCAGCATAGACGATGTTGGAGAACCTTTCGAGTATCAAAGGCACCCAGCCAAATGGCGTGAAGTCAATGCCAACCTAGTAAAGTTTAAGGAACGAAGGACAGCAAACATGGATTTCCAGATATGCTCAACGGTGTCTATATTCAATGTTTTCAATTGGGCCAAGATTTCTTTATGGGTGGCACAGTACCAACCAAAGTTCTTTTACGTGAACACCTGTTTTGATCCAGATGTGTTCAATATACAGACACTGCCACGACAGGTCAAAGATATAGTTACAGACAGATATGGTATGCTGAAAGATTACCAGCCCAGCATACGTTTTATGAATGCCGCTGACCGAGACTCACCCGAAATACGTGAACAACGAAAAGCGAGGATATTGAGGACAGACAGGTATAGGCAAGAAAATTTTGGTGAAGTTTTCCCACTTTTAAATAAGGTACTACAGATATATGAGTGATAAGTTCGTACAAAAAAAGATAATAGTTGGTGGTTGTAGTTTTACATTCGGCAACGAACTCAGTGATGACGTTGGGGGACATGTCCCTTCTAAAAAAACATGGGCCTACAGGCTAGCAAACCAAACAAGTCCGACCAGCACATATGTCTGTTCGGCGATGCCTGGTAGTGGAAACTCCGGAATCGCACGTAGGGTCTACAAGGAGATTTCAAAGTATCCTCCAGAAGAGATCAAAGGAGTTGCTGTGATGTGGACATTCTTGTCAAGATATGATTGGGCCATGCCCAGGCACAAGGAGTTGGAGGACAGCCGGTGGACTACTATTAGTCCCTGGGACACCAGCAGAAACCAACTAGAAAAGGTAAGGGTTACAGCAGGGTCAGAGGTACAGACCGACTGGTGGAAAAACAGAAACAGAATGCTTGTGGATACAGGAGTCAAACCGTTTGCAGAGTCCATATACAGACATGCGGCAAACGAGTACCACGAAACTTATTTGAGTTGGAAGAGCATTATCTGGTTGCAGAACATATTGGAAAAAAAGAAAATACCATTCATGTTCACACTTGCAGACAACACGCTGTTCTACGACGTGTTCAAACACCACAAGGATCAGGATAAATTTATGACTGCACTACACAGTGAAATTGATTTTACCAAGTGGTACAGTTTTGGTGAAAGGATGATGGGTTTCAACCAATGGGCAACGTTGAATGATTACGAGTATGCCACTACTCATCCACTAGACAAGGCGCACGAAGATGCTATAATATTAATGTTACCGACTTTTAAAAAACTAATAGGAGAAAAATAATGTTCAAATGGTTTAAAAGAATGATAGACAAGATCAGAGAAGAAATCAAGTACAGAAAAAGACTGAAAGAACTTAAGAAAAAAGACCCATTTATATACAAGTAAAATATGGAACAGATAAAAGAACGTATCAGGAAGGCGTTTGAGAAATCACCAAAATACGAGTTGGTTGAGATGCCTTACATTGATTGCTCCGAGGACCCGGTAAGACCGGAACTGGACCTAGCATTCCGACAGGCCTACGGAAGAAAAATTTATGGTTTAAAGGACAGTGAGGGAGATGTAGCCGCGATTATGTGTTTTGCCTTTACGCACGAAGTACCAACCACAATAGAAGAAATGGATGTCTTAAGCAAAGATGCCGCCATGCAGGCAGTTCATAGGGCGGGAGTACAAGGTGACATAGCCATTGCATACACAGTATGGGCGAAAAAGAAAGGTGGTGGTAGGGCCATAGTAAATGAAGTATATAAAATGATAAAACATTCAAATCATCTTAACAGGCTAGTTACCTTAAGTCCATTAACAGACATGGCTAGGAATTTCCATTTGAAAAACGGCGCCAAAGAATTACAAGTTAATGAGACATCACAAAATTTTGAATATGACATCGAATTGGAAGATTGGGAGAAATATTTGGAAAGAGCCAAAAGTTGGTTTAAGAGCAAATAGGTATAAGATCCAATGAGAGTATTAGGAATAAATTGCATGAACCATGACGCCGCAATGGCCGTTGTGGATTTTAGTTCGGGTGTAGGTGAAGTTTTATGGGCCGCACACGCAGAACGTTACTCCAAAGTCAAAAATGATCATTACCTTAATTGGGCGATAGTAAATGAAGCAAACACTTATGGACCTTTTAACAAAGTCGTCTATTACGAAAAACCTTGGTTAAAGAAAACAAGACAACTGTATGCAGGACAGTGGTCAGACGCATTCAGTTACACAGAACTTCCACAGTGGCATTTGGACCACTTCAACATCAAAATAGATGAGTATGTCAAACACCATGACTCACATGCCGCGGCAGGATACTTCACGTCACCTTTCAAAGAAGCGACCATACTTACGGTAGACGCAATAGGAGAATGGGATACTGTTTCGATATCAACTGCAGAAAAAGTTTGGATCGAGAGAAAAGAAACTGTAAAGTATCCACACAGTTTAGGTATATTGTATTCTGCATTCACACATCGTTGCGGACTTAAACCTGCAGAAGAAGAATATATCTTGATGGGTATGGCCGCATACGGCAAACCCAAATACAAGGATGAAATATACAACGACTTTGTGTATCAATCGCCATTTAAACTTAAACAGAATCTTCACAGAGGATTAGGTGATTGGCATCCGGAGGCAGACCCAATGGATCTTGCGGCCAGCATACAGGCAGTCACAGAAGAATGCCTTGCAGATTTATGGAAACGTGCCAGCAAGTATGGATCACGTAATTTGGTATATGCCGGTGGAGTCGCACTCAACTGTGCGGCCAACAAGGTGTTGGCAAATCTTGGATTGTTTGACAACATATGGATAATACCAAATCCAGGAGACGCTGGATCAAGTCTAGGATGTATCGCGGCACATGAAAAATCATTCATTAATTGGAAGAGTCCGTTCCTGGGACACCACATAGAAGGTGAGTATCCTGTGGACGCAATAATAAAAGAATTGAAAGAAAACAAGATGGTGGGAGTTGCAAATGGCAAGGCCGAGTTCGGACCAAGGGCACTTGGTAATAGGTCATTATTAGCAGACCCGAGGGGTGAGGACATCAAGGATCTGGTAAACTCGATCAAGAGGAGACAGAAGTTCAGACCGTTTGCTCCAGCCATTCTAGAGGAAGACGTAAACGACTATTTCGCACTACCTACCGGCGTTAAAAACACCCCTTATATGCAATATACAGCGGCGTACACGCATGGTAATGACTGTCCTGCCATATTGCATTACGACGGAACATCTAGGGTACAAACCGTGTCAAAAAGCGACAATGAAGGGTTTTATGAACTGTTAAAAGCATGGAAGAAAGAGACGGGTTGTCCAATATTATTAAACACCAGTTTGAACATCAAGGGTATGCCAATGGTAAATGACACCAAAGATGGTAAAGACTGGACAGCCAAATATGGAGTAAAAGTTTTAGGATGAAGTGTGTTGAGACAGGAGAAGGATATCGAATCTTTAAAGATTATATTTTAGGTATTTTTCCTTACTACATTTTAGAAGACACAAGGAAGGCACAATACAAAGGCGGTGTATGGAAAGAAGCCAAAATTACAGACTGCTATTTCAAAACATTGAAACAAGTAAGGAGCATGATTTCATGATAAAATTTAATGGATTGGATAGGATATATGATGCCTACAGTTGGAGGATCACACGTAGGGCAAAAGAGGTATGGAGATCGGGCAACGTTATAAGCAGTAGACACACCAAGGATTCTTTCTTAGACAAGTTTGAAACGTCGGTCGCCAAGTTTACAAAAAGAAAATTTGGAGTTGCGGTGGGCAGTGGCACAGATGCATTATATTTTGCACTTAAGGCCAAAGGAATAGGACCAGGAAGCACGGTGTTGTGTCCTGCCCTGAGTTATTTGGCAACAGCAGAAGCAATAAAGAGAACAGGCGCAACAATTCAGTTTGTAGATGTAGACAACAAAGGATTAATTTCAAAACTGCCTGACTTTGGTTTGCCAAGTGCTGTTGTATATGTGAACCTTTTTGGCAACCTTGCGGATTATGCCAGTCTGAAAGAGTTTTGCATCAAAAGACGCATACCTCTGATAGAGGATGCCGCACAAAGTTTTGGTAGTTACTATAACAATGTGCCGAGTGGCAAACTTGGTGATATAAGTTCTTTAAGTTTTGCTCCAAGTAAACCATTGCCATGTTTTGGAAACGGTGGTATGGTACTCACTGACGACGAGGACGAAGCCAACATGATTAGAAGTTTAAGATATCATTCCACAGGCACTGCCAAGTTAGATTATGGTTACAATTCATGCCTTAGTAATGATCACGCAAATGTTTTAAATTTTCTTTTATCCAAATACAAAGGACTAATTGCTAAAACAAAAAAAGTTAGAAAATGGTATGATGATAGACTTTTAGATCTAGGAATAAGTTCAATCAAAACAAACAATGGAACAACATCAAACAACCACAAACTTGTTATAAAGACACAAGATAGGGACGGCCTTAAAAAATTTTTAGAGACAAAAGGTATACAGACACAGATACACTATCAGCAACCTATGTCTAAAATGAAAATGTTCGCCACAGAACAAGAAACTCCAAATGCAGATAGATTTTGTTCGGAGGTTTTATCACTACCGATACATCCTTTTCTAAAGAAGTCCGAAGTTACGTATGTGTGTAAGTGCATAGGAGAATATTATGGCCTTCGATAGTGTACAAGTAAGATTCAGAGACGTAAGAGATTTCAAATCTCCATTCGCTGGCACCAGGGTAGTTCCCTTTGTTGGAAGTTATCTTGAAATTCTAAAAAGCATAGTGAATGATGTCACCACGGAGTATTTCTGGTTCTTTGCAAACTTTATGGATTTGAAAACCATAGACATAGATTATATCCCCGAGCAACACGAGAGCAAACAAATACACGTCTGGTACAACACACATCCAAAAGGTGGCAGTAATAAGGAAGGCAACGTTTTCTTGATTCCGACACAGGAATTCAAAAGGCAGATGCAAGACTTACAGTATTTGAGGGATTTCAAGGACATAAACTATCATTCCCACGATAACTTGTACCAACAATTAATTCCTAAGACTGCTTTCAAATTGAAAAATCCATACCAAGCGTATGAAACAAATGAATGTTTCTATTCATGGATGTACAACCAGGACCTGGACATATCTCAGATACCGGATTTTTATCCGACTTTTTGGGAAGACATCAAACTTTATTCCTGGGGTAAAACAAAAGATATCATGCTGGTACCCAAACAAAAAAATGTGATACAGTTTTATGATGTACCAAGAAGTGTGCATTATGATCTCGAATACAAAGTCAGACCCATGGATATAATATTCATATCCTACGATGAGCCAAGTGCTGAAAAAAGATATAACGAACTAAAAGAACGTTTTCCCAGAGCCAAATGGTGTAAAGGAATACAGGGCCAAACTTTAGCGTATGTCACAGCGGCAACAATGAGTGAAACGGATTATTTCTTTGCAGTGTTTCCCAAGAACCAGTTGGCAGAGGATTTTGATTTCACTTTTCAACCGGACAGAATGCGTAATCCGTGTCATTACATATTTGATTGTTACATACCTTCGATAGACCTACGTTATGGTTGGGGAGGTGTAATACTTTACAATAAGGATCTTGTGCTACGGACAACCAAACCTAAATTAGATTTTACTATGAGCCAGCCACACCATTCTGTGCCTTTGCTGTCTGCGATCAGTAACTGTAATGAAACTCCATTACTTGCTTACAGGTCTTCGTTCAGAGAAGTAATTAAGTTGTTACAAATGAAACCAACAGTAGAATCACAGTACAGGTTAAAAAAATGGTTGGCCCTTGGCAAGGGAGACAATGCTGATTGGTTACAAAGAGGCGCCATCGACGGAAAAAAACACTACGATACCTACAAAGATGATTATGAAAAATTAATGTATTCTTATGATTACGAATGGATTAAAGAACACATTAAATCTTTGTACCCAGAACAATCTTTGGATTAATATCTAAATTCTCGAAATAAAAAGGTTGTCCTAAAAACCAATTAATATAGTTTGGAATGCCATCTTCTATGTCTATTGTTGGATTGAAGTTAAACATCGTTTTTGCTTTATCACTGTTTAAGGTGTCCCTATTAGGATAAAAATCGTCATGAGGTTTAGTTATAATCTCACCAAAACCTAACTTATCTCGAATTATGTCAGCGGCATCTATAATTTTCCTTCCGTTGCCCCGTGTACAATTGAAAGTTTCGTTTGTGACTTCGTTGGTTGCGGCAAGTGAAAAGTATTTTGCTACATCCAATACATTTGAAAAATCTAACTTATTGTCTGGTCCTTGCACAGTCATTTTTCCAGTGGTTAAAACATTTTTTAAAAGTTGACTTATCACTCTTGTAATTGTGTCTCTTGTACCGTACAAAGCAGATGGTCTCATTATTATATAATTTAAGTCTTGTTCTCTGTGCCAAATTTTACACATCAACTCACCTTGCCTTTTGTATGAGCCATAAAGAGTATTAGGTTTAGGAACAACATTCTCATCAGGTATACCACCATTGAACTCACCATATACCATACTGCTTGATGCATATACAATCTTGTCAACTTTGTGTTTTACACATAAATCTAAAACATATGCGGTTGCAGTTACCATGTTGTTTGTTGCATCAAGTACATTTCTTTTGACCATTCTCGCATTTGGGTAAGTTGCAACGTGGATCACACGGTCGGGTTTGAAATCTTCAAATGCTTGTTGTAGGAACTGTAAATTTTCTATCTGTCCTATGTATTCTTTGTCTGTTTGTGCTATTTCTTTTCTTTGTGACAACACAGGATAATATTCCCAACTAGGAAATGTGTAGTATTGATGATAGCAATCTACTATTCCTATTGTGTGTCCTTCTTGTTTTAATTGTTGGCATATATGACTGCCTATAAATCCGTATCCGCCTAGTATTAGTATTTTCATATTGTTCTCCATTTGCATTCAAAGGCTTCTGCATATTTAGAGTTTGTCATTTGTGCTCTGTATGCCGCAAGTCCTTTTATGTTGTGTAATAGTGTTTCTGAAAAATAACTGTCATAGCAACTTACAAGTTCTATTTTTTTATCGATATGATCAGATATGTCTACAAAAACATTTGGTTTGAATTGTTGATTTTTATTGCTGTAAGGTCCGCCCTCCATCAACCAGAATTCGCCCTGCCATCTACGCAAAGATGAATTCACTATGTGAAAAGTGTTCACATGGTCTTGATGATGATCACCTGGACTGTGTGTTATAATTAGATCATAGTTGCCATCGTACACTATATCGTCCATTACCTTTACGAACTTACTGTTCCAAGTCAGAACAGGTCTTCCATCATCGTCGGTCGGATTTTTAAGTATGTTGAATTTTATTCCAAACAGGTCTTCTGCTTTCTTGTACTCCTGTTGCATTTTTTCTTTGTCCCTCCACACGCTAGGTTTTGGTGCGTTATCATCTCTGCAAACAACAATATCGATGTGTGCGCCTAGGGATTGATACTTCAATAATGTGCCGGAACATCCTAACTCAACGTCATCCGGATGGGCACCTATGGCTAGTATTCTTTTGAAGGACATATGACCTCTCCTGATTTTAAACTTTTCTCCATACACTCCACAATGTATGTAACTCTTTTCAGATGCTCCATGTTCGAATCTGGTAATTTGTCTTTTTCACAGTAGTCAACAAATGCGGCAATCTGCCTTTGCAACGGTGTGACCGACTGGCTGAAAGTTTTGTTTTGATCCATGTGCTGTATTTGTCGGCCGTTTTCAATGCTTTGACTTATCCATTTGCTTTTGTCCTTGGCATCGCTCCACACCAAGGTGCCTTTGTCTGTGATCACACTGATGTCTCTGACCTTTTCATGGTAGTACCAACCCATTTGTATCTGTGCAGTCACTTTGCCATATTTTAGGTTACATGTGACAAAGTCAGGTTGTGTTTGTTTTATGACGTGTATGCCTTTGCTCTCTATCTCATCAGGTATCACGCCCATAAGATTATCTAGTACTGCAACGTCATGAGGTGCGTAGTGCAAGATGGGATTGATATCTTTCTGTAGTCTGCCCCATGCTAGTCTACGATGCTCTATGTGTAATATTTCTTTATCTACCACAGTTTGTTTCAGGAAGTCAAAATGTTCGTTGTATAGTAAAATGTGTCCGGCCATTAATTTTGCCTTGGCTGTATAGGGTTCGATCTCGCGGTATTCCGCCATGTTCATGAAAGCAGGTTTTTCAACTAGCACGTGGATGCCTTTTCTAAGCATAATTTTTGTCAGATCCTTGTGGGTAGAGGCAGGCGTCGCAATTATGACCCCGTCAATCAAACTTGGCACAATACTATCAAGCGAATCATTGATGTCGTACAATTTCACAGGCAGACCCATTTCCTTCACGGTGTCAACTATTTTACTGCCCCAGTATCCGGTGCCAATTACTGCTAATTTCATGTTGCCTCTTTGATTGCATTTATTATACTATCAACATTTTTGTCTGTCAAATATTGATGTACAGGAATAGCCAATGCATGTTTACTGCAATATTCTGCATTCGGATAGACACCTTTGTCTCTGTATGTTTGTGTTTTATGTAACGGAGTTGGATAGTATCTTCTTGACTGAATTCCTTTTTCAAGTAGGAATGTAGCAATACGATCTATATTTTTGTGCTTGATTACGTATTGATGATATACGTGTATGCTGTTTGTATTTTGCACAGGAATTTCTATGAACCGATGAAGATTGCCATTGTATTGTGTTGCTATTGCTCTTCGTCTTTTGTTGTAATCATCAAGTAGAGGCAATTTATTCAACAATACTTCTGCTTGTAATGAATCCATTCTTGCATTCCATCCAACCATGTTCATGGCAAATTTTTCTGACTGTCCGTGATTGCGTAACTGTCTTATGGCTTTTAAGTATTTTTCATCGCCTGTGACTGCACCAGCATCTCCCCAACAACTCAAATTCTTTGTTGGATAAAAACTAAAACAAGTGAGATCAGCAACACCACCAACCCTTTTTCCTTTGTACAGAGCGCCTGTGCTTTGTGCCGAATCCTGAATTACAGGAATACCAAAATTCTTTAACTCATCTATATCACAGACATTGCCATAAAGGTCAACACCTATTATCGCTTTTGTTTTTTTACTGACTTTCTTTGAAACCTCTTTTGGATCTATGCACATGTCATTGAGTGAAATGTCTACAAAAACAGGCTTTGCCCCAACCTGTTTAATAACCTCGACTGTGCTTACCCATGTGTATGGTACGGTTATTACCTCATCTCCTGGACCTATTCCAAGTGCCAACAACGACAACTGCAAGGCCGATGTGCATGAACTCACTGCAACACATTTTTCTGCTCCGCAATATTCGGCAAAAGTTTTTTCGAATTTTTTCACAGCAGGGCCGTTTATGAAACTTTTACTCTGCCATGTTGTCTCAAACAACTTTGATGGGTTCTTGAGTGTATCCTCGTAACCAAATCCAGATAATGATATCATTTTTTAAAAGTTTTAGCCATTAACAAAGATGTCTTGGATTCCATATCTTTTTTAAGAGCGGGTATATTGAATTTCATATCCACGGTCTTGATTTTTATGTAGTTTGCTTCTATTGTTTTTTTAAGAAATCTTGCAATAGAGCTTTGGCTTTTCTTTTTAAGTTCTTTGGCTATGTCGTAGTGTATTGTGACGTTGTTCTTAAGTATGATGTTGACATACATTAGGTACTTGACCGGCATGTTCTGGAAGTGTAAACCATCCAGTACCTCCGGCCATTCCTTAACGAAATCTCTCGTTAATTGTACCCATGTACTATTCTTTGGTGGCTGTTGTTTTGGCATCTGCTTTTTTAGTAGTTTTTTTAGCAGGCGCTTCAGGATCTTTTGCAAGTTCCTTAACAGAGATGCCTTTTTCTTTTGCTATCATCTCGTTCAACTTATTCAATAATATCCTGCCATCCTTTTCGTTTCCGTAAGTGACCATGATATCTTTTGTTTTGAACTTCTTGATGTAGTTGTCGTTGTGTAGCATCGCTAACATGTTTGTTCCATCTGGAAACGTCTGTCTGCTGGCGAAATCTGCAAACTCTTCTGCCTGTTGTCCACCTTCCGATTCAACGGCCTTCATCAATGCATTGTGGTACATGTCAGGTAAAAATTTTGTACCTACTACAAGACAGTTGTCTGCCTCTCCTGGTACAGTTCTGTACATAATCACAACCTTTGCGCCGCCGTCCACAAGTTCTCCAATATGCTTGAAGTGTCTTCTTGGACCTGTCTGACCTTCGCCTGCACCTGAGTCTGTACCCATCGGCATGGCTTGATCATTAACGTTCATTAGTGTTGCCATTTTATTTTCCTTCCGCAGTTGCTGGTGCTTCTGCTTTTTTATCTTCAGTTTTCTGTTCAGGTGCTACCTTGGCTAGAAAAGCCTGAAGTTTGTTATATAAGAATCCCACACCTGCCATTTCACCGGCTTTGAACGCACCTCTTGTCGAAGCCACATCAAGTATGGTAGAAAGATTTTTCAAGTCGCCTATTGATAAAGAATTCGGATCTGGTTGTGCTTGAGGTTGGGCCGTCGCCGTTCCAGTAGGTGCACTAGCAGTCGCTTTACCTGGCTTCTTTAAGTTTCTCTTTTTTGTTGCCATTTATTTCTCCTAATTGCAATTGGTATTAATATACGTATATTATACTATAATGTACTTAATGATAGCAACCGGTTATTTTGGATGATCTGAGCCTTAATACTGCAACAAAGTGTTAATATACTTGTCATACATGGTTTGGTCAAACTCATGCTTATTTTTCTTTTCGGTAATACAATCCAAAAGATTTGGGTCAACTATTTCCAGCATTTTAGTTTGAATAGTTCCATGAAATGCGTTTTGTAACAAGTCCTCTTCGCTCAAATGTAAGACATGTTTTAAAATTTCCAGATCCTTATAAGGACTCCAGTATGTTGTCTTTTCAAAAGTCCACCAAAGGAAAGATCCTCTTATGATTTCAAATATTTTCTTGTATGATGATTTTTGGTCTACAATCTCTTTGGTAATTTCTTGCCAAGTAGATTCTCTTTGTTTCATGTCTTCACACAGGTGTTCGTAACAATAAGAACCTTCAAATCTTTTAAACTCTTGTTTAAGGTCTATGTTTTTACTTTTACACAATACCGCAAGTGGAAGATAATCTCTGAAGAAGTATTGATCACCCATCCATCCATGTGCAAGTGTAACTGGTTTGTCACCCCAAGTGTGACCGTACCTGGTCCATGGACCGTTTTCTTTTTTAATTTTTTCACCATTTTTCCAACGGAAGTAAGTCCATTTTTTGTATTCGTAATCTATTACTTCAAAGTTTGCATTGTTCTGTTTCAGTAATGCTATCATCAATGTGCTATCGAGCCCTCCTGTGGGCACTATCCTAATTGGGTCTTTGCACTGCGATACGTAGTTTGACACGGACCTGTTTAAAATTTTCAATGTTTTGTGTGTCGCTGAATTCATATCTACTTGTACGCCGGGCAAAAAATCTACTGCTTTGTAGTGCGAACCTATTTCTTTTGTATCACAATCTATGTGTAAGTATGTGTCAGGCCATGCAGTTTCTACTTGTTTTGTAAGATTTGTCACCAGTAATTTTTTCCTGTCAAAATATATAGGAAATTCACGGGTATCATCTGTAAGGATGTAAACTGTGTTGCCTTTTTGTACTATCGCAGTGTATGACCCATGCATGGTTTCGAAGTTTTCTGGATCAAGTGTAGATAAGAATTTAGGTAAATCTTGATAGGCATAGCCTTTATAGACTATGGTTCCATACTTTCCTTTGATTTGCGACCAACCAAGATCTGTTGATAAAACAAAATTGTTTACCTCAAAGTGTTTTGGAAAATCTATGTTAGACTGTTGTGCTAATTCAAAATACATACGTAATTTTACAACTATTATGTATTATCTGCAATGGTTATTTTGAGTACTTTTGGGCGATTCCGCAAAGACCAAACAATGTAAGGTCACCTGGTTCTTCGAACCCTAGAACAGTGACAGATCTAGAAGTATCACCTTTGTATGACACGTCTTTGGTAATAGAATATCTCCCACGGCAGTTCTCGTAAATCCATTTACGCATTATTTCCACGTCGGACTCGTGTGCTCTTACCACTATGTTCACAAAGTGTGGGGGTAAAATGTCAAGTTCTCTTTTGAAAAAATTATTTGGATTTACTCTCACGTTTCCTCTCCATCCATTCAAATGCCGATTGCCATCTTTGTTCAGTAGTTTTCTCTGGCCCTTCGTATAAGACATCTCTGTTTGTGTTGCTTGGTCCAAGGACTTCCACGCCTTTCCAGAACATGGCAATCACTACAAACATCATTATTATTACAATATACTTACTCATTATGCCCACCAACTGATTTTTGATTTTTTATTTGGATTTAAACTTCTTGCCAGTTTACGCACTCTCTTCATGTGCCCATCAAATACTTCTTTGTCCATGCCTGGCAAAACAGAATAAAATCTTATGTATTTTGTTACCATGCCACCCAAGTTAAACACTGCTTTCTTTATCCTTCTGTAAGGAATATTATCAAACAGACTGAAGTTGAAGTAAGTGACCATAGGTCCACCATACGTGATTGATATCAATCCTAACTTGCCGTTCATTGCTCCAGGCACAGGATATCCGTAGTTCTTGAAATACTTACTGCCAGGCACCAATGCTCTGTAACTGAAAAACCATTTAGGGTGTAGCACCCAGTCTACCCAGTTTTCAAGTATAGATGGCATCCTTAAGTTGTGGCATGATCCAATTAGGAACATCACATCACTGTTTTCTAATCTCTTCCTATAATCCAATACAAGTTTAGGTGGTGGATTGATATTTGCATTGTAGAAGGGAAGTTTTTCCTTTTCTTCGAATAGGTTGATAAGGTCAATTTGGTGTCCACATTTTTCTGCTTCTTCTATAAATGTATCTCTTATGGCCGCATTAAAACT
>Ga0160422_10000285_pt1 | contig 30094 bp, 27 predicted proteins | sample Fk160mmetaG_FD_108192 | JGI IMG/M metagenome (GOLD analysis project Ga0160422, IMG submission 108192) | Marine microbial communities from the Central Pacific Ocean - Fk160115 60m metaG | ecosystem: Environmental > Aquatic > Marine > Oceanic > Photic zone | place: The Central Pacific Ocean...
AAGAAGATGTTTTTCAGGCCACACATACCTTAGATCAATTAATTATCAATATAGATGATTCGGAAGTATTGCAACATGCACGAAGCTTAAAAGCTGAGATTTTAGCTAAAGAGCAGGGCCTAGCAGCAGATTTAAGCTTAGGTTTAGATTCCATACTCATATTAGATTCAATACCAATTACAGATTCCATTTCAACGAGAGACACCTTAAATATTTCAGAAGACTAAAGCAATGAAAAAGACCCTAATAATAATTGTATCCTGTGTTTCAATGTTTGCGCTTCAGGCTCAGGAAAATTTAAAGAATGAAGTCATTGATGTGGTTAAGGATTTTAGGCCTAAAGTGATGCAAGCCACTAAAATTAAATCTCAGCCTGTATTTATAGATACCAGTAAAGTTTCTGAAAACCTGAGCTATAAAATAAGATTCGAGGAATTTAGAGTTCAACAGCAAACCGACTCCTTGTCTGCATTGCTCTTGCTTCGTCCTGACTTAAATAAGTTGTATACCAAACATGTAGAGTTGGGATTAGGCTCTTTATTGAACCCTCATTTGGCCATGGACATAAGCAACGCAAGGCATACAAACCAGTTTTACCGCTTTTATTTAAATTACAATGGTGCCTTCGCTTCAGCTCTGCCACCAGAAGATCAATTCAGTTTTTTAAAACTTGGCGCTGCATATAAGCATGTTTTTGATTACTTTGTTTTGCAGTCGGATGGTTATTTAAATGATTTGTATCGTTTTGATTTTGAAGATCAACGATTTCATAACAGTGTTTTGAATTTTAACAGCAAACTTCAATTTACTGATTCATCTAAGATATGGATACCTAATACTTTACAGATGTCTGCAATGGGTTTTTATAAAGAATCTCAAACTGAAGAGCGTTTGTTTTCTTTTGAAAGCCAACATAAAGGCATGCATGAAAAGATGAACCAATGGACTTTTAAAAATAATTTATTGTTGCAGCATTCGGCATCACAAAATTATATACACTGGCAAAGTCAGTTAAAGTCTAAAAAGAAATTTAATTTGGTTGATGCACAGATGGCTTTAGCTATTGATATTTTGCAATCTAATATCAAGCTTTTACCAGAATTTAGCGTACAATACCAGCTTATAGAAAAAGGCTTGTACAGCTCATTCAAACTTGGTGGAGATCGTACACTTTATAGATTGTGCGATTTGTATACAAGCAACCCTTATTTGCAGTATTTTGTTTTAGAAGATACTTCTTCAGAATTGCTTCCATCTAATACCAAGTATTATACAAGACTCGGTTTAAATGGCAATTTATTTAGTGGTGTTTCTTATCAGGTTTCTGTAACTACTGCTAGTCAAGATAATTTTATGCATTATGTACACCATAGCAATGCTATTATGGAAGAATGGATGGTTCCAGCTTTCACGGCACTAAAATCTTTTGAATTGCATGCTGAGCTTGATGCTCAATGGACTAAAAATATTCACTTTTGGCTTAAAGCTGATTACAAAAGATTTGACAAAGACCTTTCTTATGTCCCAAATACTGAGCTTGGTTTGTATGGTTCCTACCATTATAATGAGCAATGGTATTTGAGTGGATCGCTTCGTTTCATTGGTGAGCGTGATGCCATGAGGTTTGATGAGCTTAATTATTTAGAAGAGGCACAAATACTAGAACCTGTTATAGATGTAAACACAAAACTGCATTTTGCTTATAATGAACAAATAGGCTTTTATTTAGAGGGCTTAAACTTACTCAATCAACAATTTGTGTTATGGCGGCAAACACCTGTTTTAGGAAGTCAGATTAATTTTGGAGCAAAGTACCGTTTTTGAAAGCGTTTTATGCTTAATTCGATATAATTTAAACCACAGTAATTCAGTTTTTTTAAAATTATATTTGCTTTTTAAAAATCAGATATTTGTCTCTTATATTGCTTCAATTATCCCATTAAGAGTAGAACTTGGCCTCATGGCATTTTCTGCTTTTTTAGACTCAGGAGCATAGTAACCATTGATGTTCACAGAAGTACCTTGAATGCTGTTTAGCTCTTCCATAATTTTCACCCCATTACTTTCTAAAGCTGCCGCAACAGGTGTAAATTGAGCTTGTAAGTCTGCATCTTTTGTTTGCTTGGCTAATTCTTTCGCCCAGTATAAGGCTAAGTAGAAATGGCTGCCTCTGTTGTCTAACTCTTTTACTTTTCTAGAGGGCGATTTTCCATTTTCAAGTAAAGAAACAGTAGCATTTTCCAATGCCTCAGCTAATATTTTTGCTTTTGCATTGTTGTTCGTTTCTGCCTCATGCTCAAAAGAAACAGCCAATGCTAAAAATTCTCCTAAAGAGTCCCATCTTAAGTGATTTTCTTCATTAAACTGTTGTACATGCTTAGGTGCAGATCCGCCTGCACCGGTCTCAAATAAACCACCGCCATTCATTAATGGCACGATAGACAACATCTTTGCACTGGTGCCCAGCTCTAAAATAGGGAAGAGGTCTGTATTGTAGTCTCTCAAAACATTTCCTGTAACCGAAATGGTATCTTGTCCGTCTTTCATTCTTTGCAACGATACTTTGGTTGCCTCTACAGGAGAAAGTATTCTGATGTCTAATCCGCTGGTATCGTGATTTGGTAAGTAGGTTTTAACTTTTTGGATCAACTGCGCATCATGCGCTCTGTTTTCATTTAACCAGAACAGGGCAGGCACTCCTGTCGCTCTGGCTCTTTTTACAGCCAATTTAACCCAGTCCTGAATTGGAAGGTCTTTTACCTGACACATTCTCCAGATGTCTCCTTCTTCAACTTCGTGTTCTAATAGTACAGTACCCGAATCGTCAACGACTTGTACTTTACCTGCTGAACTTATTTCGAAGGTCTTATCATGCGAACCGTATTCCTCAGCTTTTTGAGCCATTAAACCCACATTAGGTACTGTACCCATGCTGCTAGGATCAAAAGCACCATTTTCTTTACAAAAGTCTATGGTTGCCTGGTAAATACCTGCATAAGAGCTGTCTGGAATTACCGCTTTTGTGTCTTGTGATTTGCCTTCTTTATTCCACATCTGCCCAGAGTTTCTGATCATCGCAGGCATAGAAGCATCCACAATAACATCACTTGGTACATGAAGGTTTGTAATGCCTTTGTCCGAATCTACCATAGCCAGATTTGGACCTTCGGTGAAACATTTTTTTATTTCGGCTTCAACTTCTGTTTTTACAGCCGGAGCAAGCTTATTTATGTGAGCCAATAGATTACCAAATCCGTTGTTTACATTAATATCGGCTTCGTCTAATTCTTTGCCAAATTTCTCGAAAACAGATTTAAAATACGTGCGTACCGCGTGGCCAAAAATGATGGGGTCGGAAACCTTCATCATGGTTGCTTTCATGTGTAAAGAGAACAAAATACCTTTGTTTTTGGCATCTGCAATTTGTGCTTCCAAAAATGCAAGTAATGCTTTTTTGCTCATGAACGTCGTATCGATAATTTCGCCTTCGAGAACCGGGACAGCTTCTTTTAAAATTGAAGTGCCTTTCGCATTAACGAGTTGTATTTTTAGGTTACATTCTTTTGTAATGGTAATCGATTTTTCGTTGGATGCAAAATCGCCCGAGCCCATAGTAGAAACATGAGAAGCCGAAGAGGTTGACCATGCGCCCATACTGTGTGGGTTTTTAGCTGCGTAAGCTTTAACCGGTTTAGGCGCTCTACGGTCTGAGTTACCTTCTCTTAATACCGGATTTACCGCACTTCCTTTAATTTTATCATAGGCTGCTTTTGTATTTTTTTCTGCTTCATTATGTGGTGCATCCGGATAGCTTGGTATGGCATAACCGGCATCTTGCAACTCTTTAATGCATGCTTTGAGTTGCGGAATAGAAGCCGAAATATTTGGTAATTTAATAATATTTGCTTCGGGTTTCTTTACCAAGTCACCCAATTCTTCCAAGGCGTCAGGTATTTGTTGATCTGGCTTTAGGTACGATGGGAAATTTGCTAAAATTCTTCCTGCAAGTGAAATGTCTTTTGTTTCCATATCAATAGCACAGGTACTAGCAAATGCTTTAACTATAGGTAAAAGTGACTTGGTTGCCAAAGCTGGTGCTTCGTCTGTATGTGTATAAATTATTTTAGACGGCATGCGTTGTTTTATTTAATCATCCGATAATTCGGATTTGATAATTTAAATGATTTGGGTCGGCAAATATAGAAAAATAGCGGATTGTAATTATAAATTTGAACTTAAATATGAGATTTTTTCACTTGATAAGCGGGATTCTAATTTTTTCATTCTATCGAGCTTTAAAGTTTACTTATGGGTGTTAAGGTATATACTTTCTGTATAGTCCTTAGGGTCAAATTCTATGGGATACTTTCCTTCTGGATAATGTTTTATTAAGTTGTTTAAAATTTCTTCTTTCACGCTTTCTCTGAGTGAATCCAAATCGTCTAATGATAGAGCACTAGTTTCAAAAGGCGCAGACATGTAGTTAATACATTTACCAGGGCGTATTCTAATTTTATGAGGTGGGAAAAGTTCTCCTGCATTAATCATACTAATAGCAACTATAGGTATTTTACTTTCTATAGATATTCTAAAAGCTCCATTTCTCATCTCGTTAAGCAGTTTGTCATTCATGTATACAGCCCCTTCAGGACAGAGGAAAATAGAACTACCACTTTTCGTAATTTTCAATAGGTTTTGATAGCTTTCTTTCCGGGCCTGTTCATATTCTCTTTGTACTGATATGTGACCAAATTTACGGGCAAAATATCCAATATATGGCCACCTAAAAACTTCTGCCTTACCTAAAAATTTTTTTTGTTTTTTTATACCTACTACTGCTATAAATACGTCTAAGTAGGAGCGGTGATTACTAAGGTATATATAAGGTTTGTTTGAATCAATTTTTTTATCTCGAATAATAACCAATCTTATTCCCCAGAAAATTAATGTTAGTTTTGCCCAAAATCTAAGGTATGCGTCTATAATATAGTAATTAGCTTCTCTAAAAATGACGGTAAAGAGAATTAAAATAGGGAAGTTAATTAGTAAAAAGAAGCTTGCAATACTTAAACACCAAATGGTCCAAAGTATTTCAAATGTGTTTTTAATAAATGACATTACTTAAAAGTAGGGTATTTAATTTTTTAGAATTCGGCTCTAATCATTTTCATCATGTCTTTGGTGTTTTTGGTATTCGGAAAACAGTCTAAAAGGGTGAAAAGTACTTCTTCAATTATTGCATCAGGGCATGAAGCACCACTGGTTAGAAGGATGTCAACAACTTCTTTCTTTGGAAGGAAGTTTTTGGTGTACATCATTTGTTTTTTTTTGTAGTTAAAATGTTGAATATGGTTTTTGTTTTTAATTTCTTTAGAATTACAAATAAAGTATGTTGTAAGTTTTTCTTCGCACAGCTCTACTAAATGAGAGGTGTTTGAGCTGTTATATCCTCCTACTACAATAGCTAAGTCTGCGTTTGTTTTTAAAAGGCCATAAGTTGCATCTTGATTTTCGTTGGTGGCATAGCAAAGTGTGTCTCTGGTGTTTGCCATATTTTTGGTGTCTTCTTTATTGTCTTTTTGTGCCATAATTTCTTTAAGGAAGTTTGATATTGCCATTGTTTCTTTAGCCAACATCGTGGTTTGGTTAATTACCCCAATAGCTTCTAAATCTTTTTCTGGATCAAAGTTTGGACTTTTTTTATTCTTAAAAACCTCATTAAATTCTGTAAGGGGTCTTTTTTTAAGAATAAATTCTGACAAGATGATGGCTTCATCCATATCTTTTATTATCAATGAAGGCGCATTTTTCTTACTATAAGAATAGGTTGCTTTGGTTTCTTCATGATTGTATTTACCGTGTATGATGATGGTGTAATTTTGTTTTCCTAACTGGTCGGCTCTTTTCCATACGCGAGTTACGAAAGGACATGTGGTATTATATTGTTTTGTAGATACACCTTTTTCATTTAAAATATCTAATATTTCTAGTGTGGTTCCAAAAGCTGGAATAACAACAATGTCATCTGAATTAATTTCATCCCAAGCAATAAGTTGATTTCCTGATGTGTCCATAATAAAATGGATTCCCTTATTTTGTAAATCATTATTTACATCTGGGTTATGAATCATTTGACTTAATAAGAATATGCGTTTGTTTGGGTTTTCTTCAATTGCTTTATAAGAAATTTCTATGGCATTTTCTACTCCAAAACAAAAACCAAAATGGCGTGCAATATGAAAGCGTACCGAGCCATAATCCAATACAGTTGGTTTAAAATCCTGTTTTCTAGGATCATTTTTTTGACGTATTTCCTTTATTTCACTTATTACTGAAGACCTATAATGATTAGGAATATTGAATTTCTTCATCTTTTTAAAAACGCTTTGCCGTAAAAGTAATGAATAATTTAGTTTTTGCCTTTTCAGGTGCTTTCTATTTATATTGGAAAATTAACTTTTAATTAGTGTTTTTATTACTATATTTGCAAACATTTTCTAATAAGGATTGCGGAAATTAATTTTTATAAACCCTTTCGTCTAATTTTAAAGCAATCCGTAGACGAAATACAAAACATTTTTTCCATGTCTAAGGAGAAAAAAACTAAAAAAGATCAACAAACTGAAGTGAATACGTCAGAAGTTGAATCAGCAAGTACTTCAAATGAATCTTCAGAAGTAGTTGCAGAAGAAACCACAACAGAAGTTAAAGAAGAAACGATAGTCGCTGAAGAAGTAGTTGTAGAAGAAACTAAACTTGAAGAGGTACAAATAGAAGAAGTAGTTGAAGAAGAAACCACAACAGAAGTTAAAGAAGAAACGATAGTCGCTGAAGAAGTAGTTGCAGAAGAAACTAAACTTGAAGAGGTACAAACAGAAGAAGTAGTTGCAGAAGAAACAACTGTCGCTGAAGAAGTTCCAGTAGAAAAAGTTGTTGCAGAAGAAACAACAGTCGAAGAGGCACCAGCAGAAGAATTTAATTGGGATGATTATGCTGAAGGCGGTCTTGCCACATATACCAGCAAAGAGTACAAAGATTTTGAGTCAATGTATGATGCCACACTTCCTGATGAAACTCAGACAGGTGTTATTGATGGTACTATTATTAATTTAACCGATAGGGAGGCTATTATTGATATAGGAGGAAAGTCTGAAGGAGTTATTTCTTTAAATGAATTTCGATATAATCCTGAATTAAAGGTCGGTGATACGGTAGAGGTCTTAATTGATCAACACGAAGACCGAACAGGTCAATTGGTTTTATCACACAGAAAAGCTCGTTCTATTCGTTCATGGGATCGGGTTAATTCTGCACACGATAATGAAGAAATCGTTAATGGTTTTGTCAAGTGTCGCACAAAAGGTGGTATGATTGTAGATGTATTTGGAATTGAAGCTTTTTTACCAGGTTCTCAAATCGATGTTAAACCAATTCGTGACTATGATGTATACGTTGGTAAAACCATGGAATTTAAAGTTGTGAAAATTAATCACGACTTTAAAAATGTAGTTGTATCTCACAAAGCACTTATTGAAGCAGATATTGAACTTCAGAAAAAAGAAATCATTGGAAAACTTGAAAAAGGACAAGTTCTTGAAGGTGCTGTTAAGAATATTACATCTTATGGTGTTTTTATTGATTTGGGAGGTGTTGATGGTTTAATCCATATTACAGATCTTTCATGGAGTCGTATTAATCATCCAAATGAGATCGTTGAATTAGATCAAAAAATAAATGTTGTTATTTTAGATTTTGATGAAGGAAAAACACGTATTCAACTGGGTCTTAAACAACTTTCTGCTCATCCATGGGATGCTTTAGATAAAGAGTTGAAAGTATCTGATCGTGTTAAAGGTAAAGTGGTTGTTTTAGCTGATTATGGTGCCTTTATCGAAATTTTACCAGGTGTTGAAGGTTTAATCCACGTTTCTGAAATGTCGTGGTCTACGCACTTAAGATCTGCACAAGATTTCTTAAAAGTAGGTGCTGAAGTAGAAGCTGAAATCTTAACATTAGATCGTGAAGAACGTAAAATGTCTTTAGGTCTTAAGCAGTTAACCAAAGACCCATGGGCAGATATTACAGCGAAATATCCAGCAAAATCTAAGCACAAAGGTGTGGTTAGAAACTTTACTAATTTTGGTGTTTTTGTTGAATTAGAAGAAGGTGTTGATGGATTGGTTCATATTTCTGATCTTTCTTGGACTAAAAAGGTAAAACACCCATCTGAATTCACTTCTATAGGTGCAGAATTAGAAATTGTTGTTCTTGAACTTGATACTGAGAACAGAAGACTTTCTTTAGGTCATAAACAAGTAGAAGACAATCCTTGGGATACTTACGAAACAATTTTCGTTGAAGGTTCTGAGCATGAAGGTGAAGTTATAAATGTTCATGACAAAGGTTCTACCGTTCTTTTCAAAGCTCAAGGAGTTGAAGGGTTTGTGCCTGGAAGACATTCGGAGAAAGAAGATGGATCTAAGTTAACCAAAGGTGAAACGGTACAATTCCGAGTTATCGAATTTAATAAAGGCTCTCGAAAGATTGTTTTATCGCACACCATCCTTTTCAAAGAATCCTTAGCTGCAGAAAAAGCAGCGGAGAAGAAGTCGACTGCTAAAGGTATGAAAGCGGTACAATCTAAAGTAGAAAAATCAACTTTAGGTGATATTGATGCCTTAGTAGAATTGAAAGATAAACTAGATAAAACCGAATAATATGTTTGTCTTGTAAATATTTAAAAAGCCTTTCAATTAATCGAAAGGCTTTTTTTTAGTCCTTAAGTAAGACTGTTTTTAGAATAACATTAATATATTTGTGCTTATGAGCGAAAAAATTGTGTTCAATCATACAGAGTTAGATCTTAGTGTTAACCGCTTGTGTTGGCAGTTGATAGAGAATCACTCTGATTTTTCTGACACTGTCTTAATAGGGATGCAACCTAGAGGCTATCAATTTGCTCAAAAAATTCACTCTAAATTAATTGAGCTAAGTTCGGTTTCAAACATATCCTTAGGATCTTTAGATATCACCTTTTTTAGAGATGATTTTAGAAGACGTGAAGCACCTATTTCACCCAATCAAACAGATATAGATTTTTTAGTTGAAGGGAAAAAGGTGGTTTTTATTGACGATGTGCTTTATACCGGAAGAAGTATTCGTGCAGGAATGGATGCTATTAATTCTTTTGGTAGACCAAAACAAATCGAATTGTTGGTCCTTATAGATCGTAGGTTTAGTAGAGAACTTCCTATTGAACCAAATTATGTTGGTATGACGGTTGATGCTATTGATACAGAAAAAGTTGTTGTTGAGTGGGATGCAGATTTAACTCACAAAGCACGTGTAAGTTTGATTAGAGGATAATTATGGCAGGTTTAAGTGTTAAACATTTAGTTGGAATAAAAGAGTTGTCAAAAGAAGATATTGATTTAATCTTCAAAACAGCAGATAATTTCAAATCTGTAATAAACAGACCAATAAAAAAAGTTCCTTCTCTTAGAGATATTACTATTGCCAATTTATTTTTTGAAAATTCCACCCGTACTCGCCTTTCTTTTGAATTAGCAGAAAAGCGTTTATCTGCAGATATAGTTAATTTTTCAGCAGCTTCATCATCTCTAAAAAAAGGCGAAACCTTAATAGATACTGTCAACAACATTTTGGCTATGAAGGTCGATATGGTGGTGATGCGCCATCCTAATCCGGGGGCATCAAAATTTTTATCTGAACAGGTCGATTCCAGAATTGTAAATGCCGGTGATGGTTCTCACGAGCATCCTACTCAGGCTTTACTTGACGCATATTCTATTCGTGAAGAATTTGGTGAAGTAAATGGTAAAAAAGTAGTTATAGTTGGTGATATAGCTCATTCTAGAGTGGCTTTATCAAATATATTTTGTCTGCAAAAATTAGGCGCAGAAGTTATGGTTTGTGGTCCTGCCACTTTAATTCCAAAATACATTCATGAGTTAGGGGTAAAGGTAGAGCATGATCTTAGAAAAGCACTCGAATGGTGCGATGTGGCTAACATGTTAAGAATACAGCTCGAACGCATGGAAGTCAATTATTTCCCTTCCATAAGAGAGTACACCATGCTGTATGGATTGGATAAAGATTTTTTAGATTCTTTACCAAATAAAATTGTTGTGATGCATCCTGGCCCTATCAACCGTGGTGTAGAAATTACTTCTGATGTTGCAGATAGCGATCAATCGATTATTTTAGAACAGGTAGAGAACGGTGTTGCCATTCGTATGGCAGTTATTTATTTGTTGGCCGAAAAAATTAAAAGAGAAGCTTAAAATGTATTGGGATATAAAGAATGCCGACACATACACACTTTATTCACCTTTAAAGCGGGAGGAAATTGATTTTATTTCTGCTTTGAACTCTATTGATTTATCAACAAATAATATTATTGATGCTTCAAAAATAACTTTTACTGAATCTGTAAAATTAGCCCTTTCAAATTGTAATGAAGCTCACTTAGAAGTTCATAAATCATTTGTGGTGGTGATAGGAAATATGTTGTCCATGAGTGATTTAGAAGAACTATTTGTGGTTGTTCCTTCGATTTCTGAAGCAATTGACTATATTTACATGGAAGAATTAGAAAAAAACTTTTAAATCAATTTTAACATCTTTTCTATGAAAAACGTATTTACATTATCCTTATTTGCACTTTTAACAGTCTCCTTATCTTTTGCGCAAGGCTTTGAGCCGCCTACAGGAAGTACATACAATGCAGATAGTACTGAGATTACACTTCCGAGTGCTTATTTAGAGTCTAATTATTCAGAGTCAATTATTTTTGATGTGCCTGCTGCTTTTACTATTGAAGGGCTAGATATACCTTTTGAATTTGCTCAAATTACATCTGTCAGTACCCCTTCCGGTATGTTCTACGATTGCAGTGCTGAAAACTGTTATTTTGAACCAAACACATCGGGCGAAGTTAATATGTCTGGAATTCCAACAGAAACTGGTCTTTATGAATTGGCTCTTAATGCTTTAGTATCTTTAAATCTTGAAAGTTTAGGAGTTAACCAAGTCATAACATTTTCTATTCCGTATATTTCAGGTCAATCTCCAATATTAGATTTTGCTTTGTCTGCATTTGGTGTCGAATCAAATTTAATTAATGATGTTATTCCTGATTTTTTTATAAATGTAGAGCCTGCAGAAAACAACCCTAATTTAAATATAAATTCTAAAAATTTAGAGAATTTTGATCGGTTTGTATTGTCGCCAAATCCAGCAGCAGAGATGGCAAGTTTTTCATTTTACAATAACGATGCAAAGTATGTTTCACTTGAAATCTATGATTTACTTGGAAACCTTATCTATGCTGATCAATTCCCAGGGTCTATTCAGACTGAACAAACACTTAATGTGAATACTTCACCATTTAACAATGGTGTATATTTATACAAAATGTCAACATCTAATGCATCACATTCTGGACGTTTAGTCGTGAATAAATAAATTACCCAGATAATGTGAAAAAATAGCTGCTTTATGCAGCTTTTTTTTTGGTATACTTTTTGGTTAATTATTAATAAAATTACAACATGAAAAATCTCCTCCCTCTGTTTTTAACTTTTTCCTGTATTTTGGCACATGCACAAAACAATAGTCTTCCTTATGCAAATACTAGTGTTATTAAGATTAAGTCTTTAACACCAGAAATAGAATCTGCTCTCGATGCTTTTGATGTCAATTATTTATCCTGTCGAAGTCATGCATGTGTTCCTGATGTTATAGTTAATAATGAGGCTAAGAATTGGCTCAAGAATAATGGTGTATCATACGAAACTCTAGTAGAAGACCTAAAGGAAAAAATTGACCGCGAAAACCAATACATGAACCTGATGCGATCTCAGCGCGATGGAGAAGCTTGGTATTCAATTTACAGAACTTATGATGAGGTTCAGGATAAATTAGATGAAATAGCTAGTTCTAACTCAATAGCTACACTTATTAATTTAGGTTCATCTTACGAAAATAGAACCATAAGAGGGATTAAGTTTAGCACTGGTGGAAACAACAAACCTGCTGTATTTTTTAATGGCTGCCAGCATGCTAGAGAGTGGGTTACTGTGATGGCAACTACTTATTTGGCCGATCAGTTGTCACAAAATTATACGGCGGATAGTTTCATTCAAAATTTGTTAAATATAGTGGATGTTTACATCGTACCAATTGTAAATCCTGATGGTTATGTATATTCTCATACTACTGATCGATATTGGCGAAAGAATAGACAACCAAATCCTGGTTCTTCATTCATAGGTACGGATTTAAATCGAAACTGGGATGCTGATTGGAATGGTGGTCAGAGTACAAGTACTTCTCCTTCTTCAGATATCTATGTAGGTTCTTACCCATTTTCAGCTTATGAGGCAAATGTAGTTAAAAACTTTATGCAATCTATTCCAAATTTACGTGGACATTTGGATATTCATTCTTATTCTGCTTTGGTTTTAGGACCTTGGGGTTATACAAACAGTCAAACTCCTGATCATGCTGAAGTTGTAAGTTTAGGAAATGCAATGAACAATGCTATTTCAAACACAAACGGTTATACTTTTACATTTGGAACTGGTGATGCAAATGGCTCACTTTATTTAGCTAGTGGTACTATGCCAGATTGGACTTATGATGGTTTAGGTGCATTAGGTTATACCTATGAATTAAGACCTAGTTCTGCTTCTGAAGGTGGTTTTGAACTTCCTGAATCACAAATTTTAGATGCATGTGATGAAAATTATAACGGGGCTATGGAAATGATTATATGGGCTGCAGATATACAGGCTGGATGTACCGATCCTAGTGCATGTAATTACAACTCAAATGCAACTGTTGACGATGGTTCTTGTGCTCAAATAGATGAGTGTGGTGAATGTGGTGGTGGTGGTCCTTCTCCTGGGTATGATTGTAATGGGAATTGCTTAACAGGAGAAACCATAAATATATCAATGTCAGATTCATATGGAGATGGCTGGAATGGTAGTAATTTAGTTGTTAATGGTATATCAGTTACCTTAAGTTCTGGAAGTTCTGGCTCAGAAGTTATTTGCTTTGATTCTTCAGAAGGATGTATTGATGTGACTGTCAGTCAAGGTTCTTGGCCTTCTGAAGTTTCTTGGACCATTACCAATGCATCTGGACAAGAATTACTAAGTGGTGGCGCTCCATTTACTGGAGAATTTAATTGTGATGTTCAAGTGAGTGGTTGTACCGATCCTAGTGCATGTAATTTCAATGCCTCTGCCGAGCTTGATGATGGTTCATGTGCTGAATTAGACGAATGTGGAGAATGTGGTGGCGATGGTCCTCTTCCTGGTTACGATTGTAATGGGAATATCGATTGTTCTACTGGTGAAAATTTAATCATTACCATGTCTGATTCTTACGGGGATGGTTGGAATGGAAATAATTTGTTAGTAGGAAGTTTTTCTTTTACTATAGAGACTGGAAGTTCTGGTTCGGAGACGGTTTGTTATGATTCTAGCATTGGATGCATTAATGTTACATGTGATGGCGGTTCATGGCAGGAGGAGGTCTCTTGGACTATTACTGATGCTTCAGGTGAATTATTGCTAAGTGGTGGCGCTCCATTTACTGGAGAATTTAATTGTGATGAGCCTGTTGTTGGCTGTACCAATTCTGATGCATTAAATTACAATTCTGAAGCTGAAGAAGATGATGGTTCATGTGAGTTTGCTCCTGTAACAGATTCCCAGACAATTAATTTACCGCTGGGTTGGTATACTTTTTCAACCTATATTCAACCTGAAAATCCCTCTATGGATGTTGTTTTAGCTCCGGTATACAATTCATTAATAATTGCTAAAGATGGAGAAGGTTTAGCATATTTGCCAAATTTCGATTTTAACGGCATAGGTGATTTAAATAATGGTGAAGGCTATATGATTAAGCTTAGTGCTGCAAATGATTTAATAATTAGTGGAACGAAATTACTTCCACAAGATTATCAGATGCAATTAAATGCCGGTTGGAATATGTTTGCTTATTTAAGAGATTCTTCGGGTAATTTAGAGCAAATGTTAGCATCTATATTAAATGAAATAGTTATCGTCAAAACTTTTGATGGTACAGCATATCTGCCTGAATGGAATTACAATGGGATTGGAGATCTTGTTCCTGGCGAAGGCTATCAGGCTAAGTTGAGTTCTTCAGTGACGTTTTATTATCCTGAAAATTAATCTCATTTTTATAGAATCTATAGCTTCTCATTTGTTTGAGAAGCTATTTTTTTAGCTTTACACTTATATTCAAATATCTTCTGTTTTTATGAGTTTTGAAATAACTGTTTTGGGATGTGGCTCAGCTTCTCCAACTTCCTATAGAAATCATACCTCACAAGTTGTACAGGTACAAGATCGCTGCTTTTTAATAGATTGCGGGGAAGGAACACAGCTTCAGCTTCGTAAAAATAAAATACGCATGCAAAAAATTCAAGCTATTTTTATTTCTCATCTTCATGGTGATCACTATTTTGGATTACCCGGATTGTTGTCTACATTTCACCTGTTGGGAAGAGAAAAAGAACTTGACTTATATGCCCCAGCTGATCTTTTAAACATATTACAATCTTTATTTAATGCATCTAATACTTACTTAAGTTACAAGCTCAATTTTTACCCTCTAAATTTTAAGTCTCCTGCACTTTTATTTGAAGATAAAAGGGTAGAAGTTCATTCATTTCCGCTCCGTCATTCTATTGATACCTGTGGCTTTTTAGTTAAAGAAAAAATTAAAACTCGAAAAATAAATCGAAAAGCTATAGATGCTTTTGAGGTTCCAGTTTATGAGTTAAATAAAATTAAGGATGGTGCCGACTATGTTAAAGCGGATGGTGTTATTGTAGAAAACACCAAATTGACCTTTGATCCTGAACCTTCACTTTTATTCGCCTACTGTTCTGATACGATGTACTACCCAGCTCTATGTGATTTTATTAAGGGCGCAGATTTGCTTTATCATGAAGCTACCTTTGCAAACGATAGTGAGGCTTTAGCTAAAAAAACCAAACATTCTACAGCCAAACAAGCAGCATTAATTGCAAAAAAAGCAGATGTTAAAATGCTCATGTTAGGTCATTATTCAGCGCGATACACCGATTTAAAATTAATTTTAGATGAAGCAAAATTGGTGTTTGATAATACCGTTTTGGCCGAGGATGGCTTAAAGATTAATTTGTGATATTTTCTTTTAAGTATGCCATTATTTCAGATTCATTTTCTGGTTTGAAAAAATGATTGCTTGGGTCTCTTCTAAACCATGTCATTTGTCTTTTGGCATATCTACGTGTATTTTTCTTGATTTCCTCAATGGCATTTTCTAAATCCCATTCGCCATCAAAGTAGGCAAAGAGTTCATTGTAACCAACAGTTTGTAGGGCATTATAATCTTTATAATCGTAAAGCTCTTTAACTTCTTCTAACAAACCTTCCGTCATCATCTTATCTACTCTTTTGTTGATGCGAGAGTATAATTCTTCTCTGTCTCTATTCAGGATTATTTTAACCGTTTTGAAATTCCTTTTTTTAGACTGTTTTTTACGAAAAAATGAAAAGGGTTTACCTGAAACCATGCAGACCTCTAAGGCGCGAATTATTCTGTGTGGATTTGATGAGTCGACTAGTTTATGATAGTCTGGGTCAAGCTCCATAAGTTCTTTTTTTAATGAATCTAAGCCTTCCTTTTGATGACGTATATTTAATTCCTCACGAATTGAATCAGGTACTGGAGGGAAATCATCGAGACCCTTGCAAACAGCATCGATGTACATTCCAGAGCCTCCAACCATAACGACAACATTGTTGTTTTTGTGAAGAACTTTAATTTTTGCAAGTGCGTCCCTCTCAAATTGTCCTATTGAATAGTTGTCTTCGATGCTTAAATTTTGAATAAAATGGTGTTTAATTCTTGATAATTCATCAGGATTAGGTACCGCAGTTCCAATACACATTTCTTTATAAAATTGCCTAGAGTCACATGATATAATATCTGTTTTGTATTGTTCGGCTATAGAAAGTGAAAGTTGTGTTTTTCCAACTGCAGTGGGACCTGCAATCAGGATGAGGTATTTGTCCATTAGCTAATGAGTTTAAACAACTTTTTTATGAAAGGTAATTTTGAAGCATAAGGGGCATATCTAATAGGAATATCGATCCATGTACCTCTTTTTACAATACCTTTTTGGTGGCTAAAGCATTCAAAACTTTTTACCCCATGGTAAGATCCTATACCACTTGTTCCGACCCCACCAAATGGAAGGCTTTTTCCGGCCACATGAATGATTGTGTCATTGATGCATCCACCACCAAAATAGAGCTGCTTTAAAAACGTTTCTTGGTCTTTTTTGGTTTCACCAAAATAGTAAGCAGCAAGAGGTTTATCATGTTTGTTTATGGTGTCAATTGTGTTCTGCAAGTCCGTGAAGGTCATGATTGGGAGTAATGGCCCAAAAATTTCTTCTTTCATACTTTTTGAATCCCAATTTATATCATTAAGTAGGGTAGGTTCTATATAATTTTCTTCAGCACTGTGTTTGCCACCATATACAACTTTTTCTTTGTCGAGCATTGCCATAATACGTTCGTAGTGCTTGTTATTTATAATACGAGCATAATCTTTACTTTGCAGATGATCTTCACCTAAAGCTGTTTTGAATTCGGCAATTAGTAGGGCTGTAAATTCTTTTTTCACCGATTCGTGAACGTAAATGTAGTCTGGTGCAATACAAGTTTGTCCGGCATTGAATAGTTTTCCCCAAGCAATTCGTTTTGCGCTTTGTTTTAATTTGGCATCTTGATTTACGATTACAGGACTTTTACCTCCAAGCTCTAGTGTAATTGGACAGAGTTGCTCTGCAGCAGCTTTCATAACAATTTTGCCAACAGCTGAGCTTCCTGTAAAGAAGATGTATTCCCATTTTTGTTTTAATAAAAATTGAGTTAGATCTATGCCTCCTTCTATAGCAGATACATGCTCTGGATCAAACACATTAGCAATGATTTTTGCGACCAATTGAGAGGTGTTTGAAGATACTTCTGAGGGTTTACATATCACGCAATTCCCAGCGGATATTGCTGCTATCATTGGATTTATGGTAAGTTGAAACGGGTAATTCCAAGGGGCTATTATAAGTACTTTCCCATAAGGATCTTGGTAGATGTATTCTTTAGAAGGAAAATTTAGTAAGGCACTTTTGACTCTTTTGGGTTTAGTGAGTTTTTCTATATTTTTAATGAAATAGTTTAGTTCTGTAAGTACGACGCCTATTTCCGAGGCGTAAGCCTCTAATTTGGGTTTTTTAAGGTCTTTGTATAAGGCTTCAATAATTTCTTCTTCATGTGCATGAATGGCCTTTCTTAAACGTATCAAACTTTCTTTTCTATAGTTTATAGAAAGTGTTTTTTTTGATTTAAAAAATGAATCTTGATTTTTTAAGAGGCTATCGATTTCTTGCATCCTATTCGTATTGGTTAAAATCATCAAAACCATCAAAAATATCATCTTCGAATAGGCCAGATTCTTTAGGTGTCTCACTTAAATCTTCATGACTTTCAAATTGAAAGTTTTCTCTTTCTCCAGGCATAATACCTTCAGAATAGATGAGTCTAGGGTAAGATTCACCTGCTTTAGGCTCATTTATTTCCATCACTTCTACGTAGAAGGTCCACATGTTTAGGAAATCGAAGATGTAAAGGAGTTTGCTGCCAACTTCTGTACACATTTGCTCTATGGTCCAGTCGGACATTAGAAAGGCTTTTTCATCTACCGCAAACAAACTGATTTCTTCACCTTGAGTCCATTGCTCATCACTTTTGTAAAATGAGGCCATTTCTCCGGAGTCTAAAGCAAAAGCTTGTACAATGCTATTGTGAAAGTCTTCAAACGTTGCTTCACTTGATATTTCGATATCTCTAAAGATGTCGGCTTGATTGTAGTCAAGTATGACACGAAAACCGTATATGGTCATAAATTTATTTTTTTTAAATATACAAATCCTTTTATTGTTTCTCTAAGCCTTGCTCTTTTGCTTTTTCAAGCATATACTTATAAGCTTTATCGTATTCGTTTGGAATGATGCCATCGAGAATGGCTTCCCGAATTTGGTTTTTTATTTCGCCAACAATTTTACCAGGTTTTATGTTAAAGGTATTCATAATAAGAGCACCAGAAATAGGAGGTTGCCAGTTTCTAATGTGATCACGCTCTTCAATATCTTTTAATTTTTGTCTTACAATTTGAAAGTTGTTTAGAAATCGTTTTACTTTTTTTTCATTTTTAGATGTGATGTCTGCTTCGCACAGCAGCATTAAGTCTTCCAAGTCTTCTCCAGCATCGAATAAAAGTCTTCGCAGAGCGGAATCACTAATACAGTCTTTTGACAATACAATAGGTCGAAGATGAAGCAGTACAAGTTTTTGTACATATTTCATTTTTTCATTTAGAGGAAGTTTTAGCTGTTTAAAAATTCTAGGAACCATTTTAGATCCTATAAATTCATGTCCGTGAAAAGTCCATCCATGTCCTTCTTCAAATCGTTTTGTTTCGGGTTTGGCAATGTCGTGTAAAAGCGCAGCCCATCTTAACCATAGGTTATCTGTATTTTTAGAGAGGTTTTCTAAAACTTCGAGGGTATGGTAAAAGTTGTCTTTGTGTTTTTTACCTTTTATGACTTCAACCCCATGTAATGCAACAAACTCTGGGAAGAACTGATGTAATAGTTTGGTGTTGAAAAGAATCTTAAAACCTTTAGAAGGTGTTTGAGCAAGGATAATTTTATTTAATTCATCAATAATTCTTTCCTGAGAGATGATTTCTAGGCGTTTTGCATTTCGTTCTATTGCTTCCAAGGAATTATTTTCGATTGTAAAGTCTAGCTGTGTTGCAAAACGTACCGCACGCATCATTCTTAATGGGTCATCAGAATAGGTGATGTTTGCATCTAATGGGGTTCTTATGATTCCCTTTTCTAGGTCACTTATGCCGTTAAATCGATCAATTAGTTCTCCAAATCTATCTTTATTTAAACACAGTGCCAACGTGTTAATTGTAAAGTCTCTACGATTTTGATCGTCTTCTAAGGTACCATTTTCAATACTTGGTTTCCTTGAATCTTTTTGATAGGACTCTTTGCGTGCACCTACAAATTCTATTTCTAAGTCTTTGTGTTTTACCATGGCGGTTCCAAAGTTTTTAAAGACTTGTACTTTGGGTTTTCCATGTAACTTTTGGGCCACTTTTTTAGCCAATTCAATACCACTGCCTAAACAAACAATATCGATGTCTTTTGGTTCTTTCCGATTTAACAGTACATCTCGAACATAACCGCCAATTACGTAGGTTTCTAAGCCCAGCTCATCTGCACATTCCGAAATAGATTTAAAGATATTATGTTGCAGATGTTGTATCAATTTATTCTCTAATGATTTTTATTAATCCTGAATGGTCTAGTTTAATAATTGTAGAGCTTTTCTTTAGTTCGCTTTCATCTTGACGCAAATTTACAATATGATCTACAGAATTCTTAATCTCTTCAGAAATCTCTGCAAAACAATTCGCTTGTTTTTCTCCAGAGATGTTAGCAGAGGTAGAAATGATGGGGCTGTTAAGTTTGCTAATGAGTTTTTTACAAAATGTATCTTTAACTACACGTATCCCTAAAGAATTGTCATTGTTTACTGCACTTTTTGCGATGCCTTTTGGATTGTCATATATTATGGTAACAGGTTTTTTGCTGTAATCCATGATGTCCCATGCAACTTCTGGCACTTCTTCAATGGTTCTTTGTAGTCTAACATCATTGTCTACTAACACAATTAAGCTTTTACTGTCGCTACGTTTTTTCAGTTTAAAAATTCGCTTGACTGCTTCCTCATTGGTGGCATCACATCCAATTCCCCAAATGGTATCGGTGGGGTACAGAATAATGCCTCCTTGTTTAAGTATTTCAGTTGCTGCGTTTATTTGATCTTGCATTATTTATACTTTCTATTCATTTTAAATCTCCTTAGTAAAGGTAAGTTTCTTCTTTCTGGCACACCATTTTCTTTGACGTAATTTTCTATAACTTGAATCATTCTTAGTGAAGATTTTCCATCATTATATGGGTGGTATTCTTCAATAATTTTTGCTCTTTGAACAGCATATGGGTCTTCATTCAAATTGTATTGTATTTTTTCTGAGAGCAATTTAGTGTCATTAATATTTTCCCAAGCATTTGTTGGTTTAATCGATTTGTATGTGATAACAGGTTTATTTAGTAATAAAAACTCGAATACTACCGAAGATGTATCACTTATCATAATGTCAGCAATAATTAAATATTTAAGAATATTACGTTCTTCGAGAAAGATGATGTTTTTGAATTTATTTGCTAAAGATTTATATTCGATTATTAGCTTTTCAGACATTAAGTCGTGAAACTTTATGAGTATTAAATGTTTTGAATTTGCTGCTAAGTTTTGAATTTCATTTTTTAGAAAAGGAGCAGAAGTTATTGATGATGAGAAAGTTGGCGCATAAAGGATGATCTTATCGGCTTTGTAATTCAATTTTAAGACATCTTTTTCTTTGTGAAATTCACTTTTATTATTCGAATAGATATCTAGTTTTGACCAACCTGTTTCTTTAACATCAAAATTTTTGTATTTTTCTCTTAATTCGTTAAATTTTTTGGTGAAATAAGGTCCTTGTGTTAAATAAAGATCAAAGTAATGCCGTATTCTAAAATGACCTTTTTTCTCTCCGGCAAGACCATGAAAAACTTGAACTTTTAAACCTCTGAGATAGTGAGGGACTTCATTCCCTGGGACTAAAATAACATCACTTTTGTATTTATCAATAATAGATATATCAGTTGTGTGTTTTTCTTCTTTGAAAGGAAATTCAGTCAATAGCTTTTCTGGTAAGAACCAAATAAAGTCATATTCTTTTTCAATTAACACTTTTCTAAGAGGTGCTAAAATAGCAAAGGCATATGGGTTTTCACAAAAGAGGCTGAACTTCATAAAAATTATTTTAGACCTTTGTTAATTAGCCAAAGCTTTATATAACGTGTAAAAATTGTATAGAAGTAAAAACTGGAAATAAAAAAACCTGGAAAACCATCTAAAAAGCCTCTCCTTAAGAAGTAGTGGTTGATAAATCTATAAGTTGGTTTGATAAGTAGCTTACCAATACTCGCTTTTTTATTTTTTGCTGCAAGCATTTCAGCTTGCAATTGAGCAACTTTATTTTTTTTATTAATAAAACTATCAAAGTCTTTATAAGTATAGTGGTCTAGCTTGTTCTTGAAAAATGCAGTTTTTTTTGGTAGCGTTATTTCTTCATGAACTAATTTTCCATTGTATTTGCATAAATCTCTTTCTATTAATCGGATTACCTTATCGTTTTGCCATCCACTGTATTTAATTTCTCTTCCAAGTAAATAATTTCTTCTATACACCCAGTATGCACTAGCTTCTGGCCCTTTTTTTATGGTATTTTGAATTTCAACTTTTAATTTTTCTCCTATACGTTCATCAGCATCTAATAAAATAATCCATTCGTATTTTGCATGTTCGATCGCATAATTTTTTTGATTTGAAAAATTGTCGAATTTTCTTTGAATAATACGAACATTGTATTTTTTAGCGATATCAATGGTTTTATCAGTACTGTAGGAATCAATAATTATAATTTCATCAACAAATAATACAGATTGTATTGCTGCGTCGATATTTTTCTCCTCATTAAATGTGGGTATTATTGCAGATAATTTTAACATGTATTTTTCTGAATTATTTAGTGTCTTTGCAAAAATATAATTTTTGAGTATAAAAGAATCGCATAGATTACCTTTTATACAATGTTAAAATTGATTTAATAAATTTATAATTCTCTTTAAATTGTATGTTTGTACTATAAAATTATAATTGTTTATATATGCTTCAATTAAATTCTAAAAACATAATAAAAGCACGTAAAATGCTTTTTTATTTTACTGATTTTTTAACGAAACATAGAATAAATTATTTTTTAGAAGGTGGCACATTACTGGGTATTGTACGTGATGGAGATTTACTTCCATGGGATCATGATGTTGATATTTCAATTGATTATTCCGATGCCAAAAAATTAGATAAATTACGTTGGAGAATTTACTTAATGGGTTACAGACTTACATGTAAAAAAGGAATACAATCTTATGGTCCTATTAAACAAAATGACTATCGAATTTTTAAATTAAAACCATTGGGTTATTCTTTTTTAAAGATGTTTTATCCTGTTTTTTCAGAGAAAATGGTCGTTTTAGATGTTTTCGTTAAAAAAGACGATGACAAATACACATATTGGCAATCTATGGGAAAGTTTTTGAGAGTAGATAAATCACATTATGAATCTCAAGAAAGTATAGATTTTATGGGCTATAAATTGACAGTCCCATTCAATTATAAAGACTATCTTACTGCAAAGTATGGAGATTGGACAGTCCCGATTAAAAAATGGCACTGTGAGAATGATGAAAAAACAATTGTGGGATAGAATTTATACTGCTACACTATTGTCTCTTAATGCATCATTCAAGGAAGTTTTCTTATCTGTGCTTTCTTTTCTTTTACCAATAATTAAAGCGCATGGTACCTGGTAGTCACCAGCAGGGAAAGACTTTGTGTAAGTACCTGGGATTACTACTGATCTAGAGGGTATGTAACCTTTGTATTCAATAGGTATATCATCACTAACATCTATAATTTTTGTTGAAGCAGTTAATACAACGTTTGCTCCTAGCACTGCTTCTTTTCCTACTCTAACTCCTTCTACAACAATACATCTTGAACCTATAAATGCATTGTCTTCTATAATTACCGGAGCACTCTGAAGTGGTTCTAAAACACCTCCAATCCCTACACCACCACTTATGTGGACATTTGATCCAATTTGTGCACAAGATCCAACAGTAGCCCATGTATCGATCATAGTTTCAGACCCAACATATGCACCAATATTAATGTAAGAGGGCATCATAATCACACCCGAGGCAATGTAGGCTCCATAGCGAGCTATTGCATGAGGAACGACTCTAACACCTAGTTGTGCATAGTTTTTTTTCAATTCCATTTTGTCGTGGAATTCAAACGGACCTGTTTCAATGGTTTTCATTCCTTGTATAAGGAAATACATGACAACAGCTTTTTTAACCCATTCATTTACTTGCCAAGACGTTCCTTGTGGTTCGGCAATTCGCAATCGGCCTTTATCGATGTGTTCTATCACTTCACGAATGGCATTTTGGGTAGCAGTTTCTTTTAATAGATCACGGTCTTCCCAAGCTTTTTCTATTGTATTTTGTAAGTCTGTCATAAGGAATTATATAGAGCGAAAATAAGAATTTATATATGGTTTAATCAATTTATGATTATTCTTTTTTGCTTTTGCTGAAGTCATATTAAGTTCTGTAAGCTCATTTTTTATCTTGAATAAATCCGATTATTTTTGTTTTATGATTCTTCATAGCTTTTTTGTGCCTTTCTTGTCTGAAAGGATGCGTATTTTTGATTATGTGTGCGTTTACTTATCTGGTGTATTCCCATCTAAGAATGGGGTGAAAAAGGCTTTTAAAGATGAATTGATCATATTAAATGGTAAGATTGCCTTGTCGGGTGAATGGCTCGCAGAAGGAGATAAGGTAGAGGTGAAGGCACAAGATTTAGGTGCATTTAAAATTTTTCCTTTGAAACTTGAGGTGCTTTTTGAGGATGCGTTCATAGCTGTTATTCATAAGCCTGCTGGCTTTCCTGTAAGTGGAAATTATTATAAAACCATTCAGAATGCGCTGCCATATAATCTATCTGTTTCTAAAGAAAAGGATGCTTTAATCCTTCCAAGACCTGTTCATCGGTTAGATAAGTTGACTTCAGGACTTCTATTGGTTGCTAAAACAAGAAGCGCTCAAATTAATTTAGGGCAACAATTTGAAAACCAACAGATTTATAAAACATATGTAGCTCTTGTAAAAGGCAAACTAGAAGGTGAAGGGATTTTAGACTCATCTATTGACCAACAAAAAGCAAAAACATTTTACAAGAGTATTAGGGTAGAGCAGTCATTATCTTATGCTGATGTTAGTATGGTTGAGCTTCACCCTAAAACAGGTAGAACCCATCAGTTGCGAATTCATATGGCTGAGATAGGTCATCCGATTGTTGGAGATACTATTTATGATTCGGAAAGGGTTCTAAAAGGTAAAGGCTTGTTTTTAATTGCTTTTAAAGTCTCATTTTTTCATCCCATTACTCGGTTAAATCAAACTTTTGAAATTTCACTCCCTTCCAAGTTTGATGCATTTTTAAAACGTGAGAAACGCCGATGGAATAAGTTTCATGTATAAGTCCAGATGCATTTTTAGTTTTTTTATATTTGTTCTAATTTGTGTTTTATGACAAGATTGTTGGCATTAGATTATGGGACTAAAAGAGTCGGTATTGCAGTTACTGATGAGCTTCAATTGATTGCCTCTGGTCTTTGCACGGTTCGTACACATGATTGTATGGATTTCTTGATAGAATATCTTTCCAAAGAGTCTGTGTCTACCATTGTTATGGGAATGCCAAAGAATCTTAGGAATCAGAATACAGATGCCACACCTTATGTTAAAGGTTTTGCAAAACAGATTAGAAAGCAATTTCCAGAAATGAAAGTTGAATTGATTGATGAACGTTTTACTTCAAAAATTGCTTTTCAGTCTATGATAGACGCCGGTTTAAAAAAGAAAGCACGTCAGGATAAGACACTTGTTGATGAAGTGAGCGCTACGCTTATATTACAATCGTATATGGAACAACAAAAAATATAAAATTAGTATGGTTTTACCTGTAGTAGCTTATGGAGATCCTGTTCTCAAAAAAGTAGGAGAAGAAATTAATTCTGATTATCCTAATCTCCATGAGCTTATAGCCAATATGTTCGAAACGATGTATGCTTCTAGAGGTGTTGGTTTAGCAGCACATCAAGTTGGAATTCCTATTCGATTGTTTATTGTGGATTGTACTTCTTTTAAAGAAGATGAACCTGATTTAGTAGATTTTAAGAAAATATTTATCAACGCAGAAATTATTGAAGAAGAAGGTGAAGAATGGTTGTTTAGTGAGGGTTGTTTAAGTATTCCTGAAGTGCGTGAAGATGTGTCGAGAAAACCTAAGATTACAATTCGCTATTGCGATGAAAATTTTGTAGAGCATACGGATACTTTTGATGGATTTGCTGCTCGAGTGATCCAGCATGAGTTCGATCATACTGAAGGTGTGCTGTTTATCGACTATCTTTCTATGCTCAGAAAAACAATGATTAAACGCAAGTTAAGTGATATTATGAATGGGAAGATTAGCCCCGAGTATAGAATGCGCTTTTACAAACAAAAAAAAGGAAGACGATGAGAGTTGTTTTATTGTCTCTGTTGATGCTTTTGGTTTTAAATGCTTGTGATACCAAGCAGCAAACAGATTTAAAAAGCCTGTTAGAGCTTGAAAATAAATTAATGCAAGTTGAAGATGCGTCCGCAAACCAATCACTTGCAAAAGATGTACTAGAGGCATATGATGAATTTATTCGTGCTTATCCTGATGCTGAACAAATTCCTGAATTGTTGTTTAAATCAGGTGAAGTTTTGAAAGGTTTGGGTGCACATTTAAAATCTGCGAAAGCATTTCATAAAGTGCATACCCAATTTCCTAATGCTAAGGTTGCTCCGATAGCACTTTTTCATCAAGCTCATTGTTTTGAAACACTTGATCAATATCTAACAGCAAAAAACACCTATAAAGATTTTATAGAGCGTTATCCAAACCATCCTTATGTATCTCAAGCTAAGGGAATGATTCAGATTCTTAATTTGTCAGATGAAGAACTGATCCAAAAATTTCAGAACTAAATGAAATTACGTCTTTTATTTTTTTCGTTTTTTATCATGCATTTTATTCATGCTCAGAATGTGCCTTATTTAGCACGATTGCATCCAGGTGTTACGCTTAACGATTTGTTTGAGCGAGGTGTGCAAGCCAAGTATGCTTATAATTTTGATCCATTTAAACAGCCTTTCTTGTCTTCATTTATTTGTATCAGCACTTCTAAAACCTCATTTTTAGATGATTTAAAAGCTTCGGGAGTCCTTATGTATTGGGAGCATCCAAGAATACAGCAATTTTATTTTGAACCTTCAGATCCTTCTTTTTCTTTACAATGGCATTTGGATAAAATTATGGCGCCTGATGCATGGGATACTGCTCAGGGTGATAGCTCTTTTGTTGTGGCTGTTGTTGATTCAGGAGTTGATTATATGCATGACGATCTTAAATACAACTTAGCTTACAATTACGATGATCCTATAAATGGACTTGATGATGATAATGATGGCTATATAGATAATTATTACGGTTGGGATTTTGGTTCAAACGACCATGATCCTATGGTCGACGGTTCAAACTTTTTAGCACATGGTTCTTCTATATGTGGCGTTGCTGCAGCCACTACAAATAATGCTATAGGTGCAGCTTCTCCGGCATTTAATTGCAGGTATTTACCTGTTAAGATCACCAATTCTGTAGGATATCTTATTGATACCAATGCCGGAATCTTGTATGGTGCACAAATGGGTGCACAGGTAATTAATTGTTCCTTTGGGAGTATTGAATTTAGTCAAGCTGAGGCGGATGTTATTCAGTATGTTACCGATTCGATGGATGTACTTGTTGTTGCTTCGGCTGGTAATGAAGGATTGAATACAGATGTGTATCCGGCGGCTCTGGATAAAGTAATAGGCGTTTGTGCGCTTGATGAAAATGATCAAAAAATTCCCGTTTCGAATTACAGTGAGAATTTCGATATCGCCGCTCCTGGCGCTTCTATTTATAGTCCTTATGTTCAGAATCAGTATGGCTCAAATAGCGGCACCTCTGTTTCTGCTGCAATTGTGTCGGGTTCAGCTATTTTATTAAGATCTCATTTTCCAACAGAAAATGCTGCTCAAATTACAGCACGATTATTAAATTCAACAGATGATATTTATTCAGTGAATCAAGACTATCAAAATTTGTTAGGTACTGGAAGGCTTAATTTAGCTTCAGCTCTTGCATACGACTTACAAACCAATGATACTGAATCTACTAAAAATCCTGATATAAGTATTTTTCCTAATCCAAGCTCAGGACAATTTAATCTCACTTTTCAGTGTCATTTAGGTGTAGAATATCAATTATCTGTTTTTGATGTGCTAGGAAAGTTGTATTATCGCGAAAACTTTTTTGCAACAGAAGAAAATTTTCATAAATTCTTAAGTATAAAAAATATAAATCGTGGGTATTATAACATTCAAATTGTTGGCCCGCAATGTAATATGAATACTGGCATTATGATTGATTAATATTCGAATTAGAACAAAAACAAATAAAAATGAATGTAGAAGGTATTATTTCAGTTTCAGGTAAACCAGGTCTTTATAAAGTTTTAGGACAAACAAAAAATGGCGTTATAGTTGAAAGTTTAATTGATGGTAAGAAATCAGCCATCTCATCTACTTCCAAAATGAGTGCCCTTCAGGATATTGCGATTTATACTTATACTGAAGAATTGCCTTTAGCTGATGTTTTAGATAAAATTAGAGTAAAAGAAAACGGCGCGCCTTCTATTGGTCATAAGTCTTCTGCGGCTGTTTTGTCGGAATATTTTAAAGAAGTTTTAGTAGATTATGATGAAGATCGTGTTTACACATCAGATATCAAGAAAGTTATTTCTTGGTACAATACGCTTCAAAAAGTTGGTTTGGCAATAGAAACTGTTGAGGAATCTTCTGATGAAAGTTCTGAGCCTTCACAAAAAGTTGCTGCTAAGAAACTAGCAAAAACAAAATCAATCTCTAAGTCTGCGGTCAAATCAAAAGCCAAACCTAAAGCTGCTGCTGCACCTAAAGCTAAAATTAGGTCAAAGAAATAAGGTCTTGGATTGATACATATTAAAAATGCTTTTTTTAATGACTCTAAGCTTATGAGAACATTTTTACCTGAAGATCTATCCATAAATAATTGGGCTCAAATTGAAACCTATTTTGAGGATTTAAATACAAGAGCAATTGACTCTGTTGAAGATTTAAAAAAATGGATGCAGAATAGGAGTGAGTTAGAAGCCGTATTAGAAGAAAATATGGCATGGAGGTACATCAAAATGAATATTGACACCACCGATCTTGAACTTCAAAAATCATTTCAATTTTTTGTCCAAAACATCAGTCCTAACATTGCCCCTTATGCACATGGTTTAAATACCAAGTTGATCAATTCTAAGCATCTGAAAGATCTAGATTCAGCGTATTATTCTATTTATCTGCGAGACATAAAGAATGCCATTCATCTTTATAGAGAAGAAAACATTCCTCTGTTTACTGAACTGACCAATAAAGCTCAGAAGTTTGGTGAGATATCTGCGCAAATGATGGTGCATGTAGATGGTAAGGATCAGACCCTACAACAAGCATCTGTTCATCTTAAGAGCATTGATAGAGACAAGCGTAAAGGGGTTTTTGAGTTAATTAATGAACGTAGAACAGAAGACCAAACATCTTTAGATGTTCTTTTGGATGAGCTTATTTCAAAACGTCAAGAACTTGCTCGAAATGCCAATTTTGAAAACTTTAGAGATTATAAGTTTCAAGCCATGGGGCGTTTTGATTATACCAAAGAAGATTGTTTCGATTTTCATACCTCTATTGAAAAAGAAATTGTTCCTCTTATTGCAGACATTCATAAAGAACGAAAGACACTATTAGGTGTTGAGGTATTAAAACCTTGGGATATGCAGGTAGATCCTAATGGAAATGAACCATTAAAACCATTTGATGGGGGTGAAGATCTTTTGGATAAATGTATTGCATGTTTTGATCAAATTAGACCTTTTTACGGTGATTGTATAAGACAAATGAAAGCTATGGGGCATTTGGATTTGGTGTCTCGTATAGGTAAAGCCCCTGGGGGTTTTATGTATCCTTTGTATGAAACAGGTGTGCCTTTTATTTATATGAATGCTGTGGGTTTATTGAGAGATGCGGTTACGATGGTTCATGAGGGAGGACATGCCATACATTCTTTTTATACCAAAGACATGGAATTGACCTTTTTTAAAAGTACACCTTCCGAAGTTGCTGAATTGGCTTCTATGAGTATGGAGCTTATTTCTATGGAGCACTGGCATGTGTTTTTTAAAGATGAATCTTCTTGGAAACGAGCTCGTAAAGAACAGTTACAAGGTGTGTTGGCAACGCTTCCTTGGGTGGCTATGGTAGACGAGTTTCAGCATTGGCTTTATGAAAACAGCGATCATACACATCAAGAAAGGCATGACAAATGGGCGGCTATTTCTAAGCGCTATGGTACCGGTTTGGTTGATTGGACTTCTTATGAGAAGTACCAGAAAACAGCTTGGCAACGCCAATTACATATTTATGAAGTGCCATTTTATTACATTGAATATGGTATGGCTCAGTTGGGTGCCATTGCCATATGGCGTAATTACAAGCAGAACCCTGAAAAAGCTCTAGATGATTATGATCGCGCATTAAAATTGGGTTACACTAAAACAATTGGTGAAATTTATGAGACAGCTGGGATTAAATTTGATTTCTCTGCTGCTTATGTGAAAGATTTGGCAAATTTTGTAAAGTGTGAATTGGAATTACTTGATAATTAGACGAATGCTATACATGAGTTCTGCTCTTGGGTAGTCTTGCTTTTATTCAAATGTAAATAATGATCATAAAAATTAATTTTTTTTGCTTTAAGCATTTGCAAGCCTTGAAAAATCATCTATATTTGCACCTCTGATAAAGAAAAAGTTCTTAAATAAATTTGGTCTGGTAGTTCAGTTGGTTAGAATACCTGCCTGTCACGCAGGGGGTCGCGAGTTCGAGTCTCGTCCAGACCGCAGACAACATTCTTAAAATCAGTTAAAACCCTGTAAGTTAATAGCTTACGGGGTTTTTGTTTTTCTATACATATCTCAAAAACCATAAAAAACTGTGTGTTAA
>Ga0160422_10000287_pt1 | contig 30008 bp, 19 predicted proteins | sample Fk160mmetaG_FD_108192 | JGI IMG/M metagenome (GOLD analysis project Ga0160422, IMG submission 108192) | Marine microbial communities from the Central Pacific Ocean - Fk160115 60m metaG | ecosystem: Environmental > Aquatic > Marine > Oceanic > Photic zone | place: The Central Pacific Ocean...
AATCCTCTAATAGGATTTGAACATTCAGATCACAGGTCAATTGATCCTCTGAATGATTTTAAAAGCAGAGGTGCAAATGTATTCTTGTTTTTGACAAGATATTTTTCACGCCTGGGATATATCCCAAGAGTAATTGCAATTGCATCGCTACTCGGAGCTAACAAAATTGGCTACGTAGGTTTTGATGGTTTTAAAGATGCTAATATGAAGGCGCATGCATTTGAGCCGAAAAAAGCACCGCCGCCTTATTTTGATAAATATCGGTTTGATCAGCAAACGTTTGTATTTTGGCATTATATTCAAAATTTATTGCCAGAGGTTGAATATGAAAATTTAGCAGAAACAAGCGATCACAATGTTTCACAAGGGATGAAGCAAAATGCAAAATCTAGATAATGTTGTTTGGAATAACTGTTATAAGATAAATAATATAAATAGTCTAAGGCAAGCACTGATTAGATATTGCAGCATTCCACCTGCGGCTATAGAAGACGCCATAAGAAAGTTTGTTAATCTATATTCAGAAAAAGAAGAATATGAATCATTGTGGTTTGATTTAGATACTAAGAATGTTTTTTCTACTGATGCTACTAGAGAATCATATGATTCAAAGAACGCATATTTTCTAACACCTAGGGAAAAGTGGATTATTGGAAATGGATTAGATATAGGATTTGTTAAAAGACATTTTTTTAATTATTTTGATAATAATATTGTCTGTAACAATGAGATGTTTTATTCAAATAAGGAAAAACTAAAAGAAGTAAGAGGAGCAAAATTGTTGATCGTCGCTGCCGGCCCAACTGCTAGCGAATATGATTGGGATCCGAAAGAATATGATCATGTCTTTTCTTGTAATCATTTTTATTTAAATAAGAAGCTTAAAGAACATAATGTTACATTATCAACTTTTGCCGGCGAGATTGATTTTCGTAAAAAAAATAAAGATGATAAAATATTCAAATATTTAGATAATAACGATACTTTAGTTTGTATCGACGACCAACACAATAATATTTTGCAAGAAAAGAAAGAAGATTTTAAAATTTTAACAGAAAGATATCCAACTAGAGCAATGTTTTTGCATACTAGATATAGAGGAAAGATTGGATCTGCCCCGCGTTTGATTGCTTTGGCTGTCGACCTACAGCCAAGAGAAATACATTTTATAGGCTTTGACGGTATGTCCAAGAGTACAAAAAGAGGAGATTTGCATAATCATGCTTTTCAGAAAGACAAGAGATATAGCCAGAAATCGCTGGATTATAATATGTTTCGACGTCAATATGTAGCTTTTTGGGATTATATTTTAAACGACTTGCAAGCACATAAAAAGATTAAATTTCAAAATTTAGGAGAAGGCCATCCTTTCAATATGACGACAGATATCTCTCGTCAAGCTTTTCCGTTGGAAAAATAAAATGACCAAACTTATATCTCAAAGAGATTTACTTTTATCTCAAAAGTATGAAAATAAATTTAGTCGTTTAGATTTGGTTGTACGATATATGTTTTTAGAAACATATCATAATCTCAATAAAATGCCGAAATCTTTTGAAGATTGCAAAGACCTTTATCTCAAAATGCAGAAACAGAGAACTGGTGATACTTTACATAGAGATAACATTACTTATGATGCTAGTTTTATCGATTTACTTAAAAGCTTTCGAACGCGCGGGTATGATAAGAGTTATCCCTTAGTGGTGAACCCTGAAAGGCATTTAATTAATTCTTCTCACCGAGCTGCTTGCAGTCTATTTTTCGATATAGAGAAGATTCCATATGAGGTAGTGGAAGATTGGAAGCAGCATTTAGAGTGTAAGAAGCCTGTTGAAAAAACATATTTTCACTATGGAAAAGAATGGTTTGAAAAAAACGGATTCTTACCTAGTGAGCTGAATCTAATAGAGCAAAAGAGAAAAGAAATATTTCTAAAAACAAACTTACATTATGTTGTGATGTTGTGGGGACCAGCACAAGATTTGTATGATAAAATTGAAAAAGATATAGAAAAAAATTATGATATACTAGAAGCTTTTACCTGTCAATTTCAAGACCATAATCGTTATATAAATTTTGTCAATGATATATACCAGGTTGATGATATAGAGCAGTGGAAAATAAATAAAAAATTATCGCACATGGTAGGCTGTCACAATATTCGTATTTTATATTTAGATTTATTTTCTACTGAATATAGAGAAAAAACAAAAGCAAAAGGTAAATTTATATCTAAAGATATAGAAGCACTAAAGAGCGAGATAAGGAACAGATATAGATCTCAAATTGAAGATTATTTTTACGATATTATTATTCATGCTGGAGACAACTATGAACATACAGATCATATCAAGAAGACTCTTGTTTCACACGGCGAGTTTATAAATGGTTAAATATTTAAAAGAATTGGAAACGATTTTGAACCAGTATCAAATAGATAAAAATGACGTCTGTATTGTTGGCTCGGCTATTTTAGCTTTACACGAAATAAGAGAAAATAATGATGTTGACATTATTGTTAGAAAATCTGTAAGAAAAGATTTATCTTTGTCACATAAGTCATGCAAAATAAGTAAAAATATCGAGATAGTTGGTGAAAATTGGTTTTTTATAGATGACAATCTTACAGATGATCTTATATTAGATAATAGAGAAAATCATTTAAAAAATGGTGACTATAAATATGTTAATTTGAATTTGCTTTTAGAAAGAAAAAGAAGTTCGAACAAAGAAAAAGATTTGGGAGATGTTAATTTAATTGAAGAATTTCTTAGTTAATATAGAAGATCTTTTACTTGGGCCTGGGCAAGACATTGAGCATTTCGTAATTCAGGAAATAGATAAAGCTGAAAAAAAAATACATATTATGGTATTTTGGTTTACTTGGATTCCGATTGCAAATGCTCTTTTAAGAGCCGCTCACCGCGGCGTAGATGTTAAAATTATCTTAGATAAGAGATCATTTGAAGATAAGTTAAAAGATGTAGACCAAAAAAGAGAAACAAACATACCAAAATATTTAATAGCCAATGGGATAGATAAAAATAAAATTAAAATGTACAATGGCGAACTCTTACATCATAAGATGATTATAATTGATAAAGAGAAAGCTTTAACAGGGACTTGTAATTTTTTTAACGCTTCCATAAATCGTCATGACGAAAGTTATATGTTAATAAGAAGTAGGCAATTTAGTTCAATTTTCCTAAAGCATTTTAAATATTTATGGGAAAACAAAACACAATAAAGGAAAATAATGAAAGATATTAATGACGTATGTTTTATAATTCAAGCAAGGATGGGATCTCAAAGAGTTCCGCGAAAGATGACAAAGCCATTTGCCGGAACTACATTAACAGATATTGCCATGGCAAAGATTAAAGAATGTAAAGTTCTTAAGCAAGAAAACTTCTTTTTATCTGCATATGAAACAGAGCTAAAAGATATTGCACTAAAACACGGCTTGAATATATTTGATCGATCAGAAGCGTCTGCTAATTCAGAAGGAACTCCAATGACTGAAATGTACGATTGGTGGGATAAATTACCTTATAAATATTGTGTTTTAATCAATGCATGCGCTCCTTTTTTGCAGCCTGAAACAATCGATGGCTTTATCGAGGGATATTTGAATTCAGATTCTGATGGTATGTTTGGGGTTATGGAAAAGAAAAACTATTTTTGGAATGACAAAGGCCAAAGTTTGACAACTCTCAAAGGTGCTGTAATGAATACAAAAGTGGTTGATGTTACATATGAGGCAGCACACTGCTTATATGCCGGTAGAATGGATTTAATTGGTGAAGGCATATGGATGGGTGACTTTCGCAAAGATGGCGATATTGAGCTATTCTCGATGCCTGAGCGCGAATGTTTTGATATTGATTATGACTGGCAATTTGAAGTAGCTGAAAAATTATATTTGGCAAATAGGGAAAAAAATTGAAAGTAGCATTATGTTATTCAGGTCATGTAGGTCGCTTTTGGGATGTTTATGAAAATCACAAGCAAGCTTTTATAAAAAATAATCAGGTAGATATATTCATCCATACTTCTGACGCAGTATCTCAAAAAAGAAATTTAAAGCCTCATATACCACCAAGAGACGAAATTGTAGTTGATTATCTTCCTGGCCATGTAGGCTGGCGAAAAATGCTTGGCACATATGGCAAAATATACAATGTAGAAATAGACAAACTAGAAAAGAAGATAAATAAAGTTTATGGCGAACAGCTGAAAAAACTTGTGATAGAAAGTGAAGATATCAACGAAGACAATAACGAAATAGAAAAAATAACAAAGTGGGAATGGCTAAAGAAAAGACAATTGTATAAAATGCATGCATGTAATAATTTGATGCGTGAATATGAAAAAGAAAATAATATAGAATATGATTTGGTAATACGCAGTCGATTTGACTCAACTTTCAAAACGTTTATAGATATAGAAAAGACTGCAGCTTTAGTGGGAGACTTGAAAAATAAGATATTTGTTTTTGGTGGCTGGAAATGCCCCAAGGGCAATCGTTTTATGGATAATTTTCTATTTGATGGCTTTGCTATGGGCGCTCCATCCTCAATGGATGTTTATTGCTCACTTTACGAAAAAGAAAAAGCCTATCCCCCTATAGAAAAATATAAACAATATCAAAAAGATTGGGGTGATAATGTAGAATATCAGCTTGACAAGCATTTACGAGAAAATAATATTGAAATACTATATTTAAATGATCCGACGAAACAGTTGAACAGTCCCGGGTGCGGCCGTTGGTTATATGATGTCTATCGATAAAAAAAGATATATGGTAAAAGTATTGACGCGCGACGGCAAGGTTTATACTATATCTCCGCTGATGACCATGGAAGAAGCTCAAAAGATATCTAGAGATCTGCAATTAACTGATTTAACTGCTTGGGTAACCGACGCTCAAGAAAAAAAACTTACAAAGCTGGAGGATTAAAAAATGATTATATATGTAGACATAGATGAGACAATTTGTATATCTCCGCCTAGCAGAGATTATTCACTAGCAAAACCAATACAAAAAAATATTAACAAAATTAACGAATTGTACGATAATGGAGATACAATTATTTATTGGACCGCTCGTGGCACTGGCTCTGGTATTGACTGGAGAGAAGTTACTGAAAAACAATTTAGTGAGTGGGGTGTAAAATGTCACGAACTAAGATTGGGAAAGCCGGTCTATGATCTTTTTATAGATGATAAAAACATAAATTCAGAAGTATTTTTTAAGGAGAAATAAATGTTAAAACTATCTGACGAAGCTTTGGGAGCAGTAATGATGGCTCTTCAAAAATCATTATTAGAGCAGACAGATATTGTCCCTGTCTTAAAAGGCTTTGACTTTAAAGTGAGTGAAAATAAAGAGCTTTTTGTTATGAATCCGCCATTGCTTAAGTTTGGCGATGAAGAAGATAACAATGCCTAGGTATATTTATCGCTGCAATGGTTGCAATGATGAATTTGAGACTTTTCATTCTATTTCTGATCGCTTAGAAGATTGTAAGAAATGTGATACTGAGGGGGCTCTTTTTAGAGTCCCTTCTTTTTTAATGACCGAGAAGAAAGATAGCTCTACTCAAAAAGTAGGAAGTGTAGTCAAAAGCAAGATAGAAGAATTTAAGCAAGAAGTAAGAGAAGAAAAGCAAGCGCTTAAGGAAAGAGAATATAAATGACACAAATATTAATAGGAATATCATTGCTTATTAACGCCGTTTTAATAGGATATGTTATAGGATATGTAGAATTGCTGCTTTTTATAACAATATTAATAGTTTGTAGCTTAGTGTGGTACATAAGAAAAACTATGGCTCACTACAATGAAATAGATGATGATTTTTATAAAATGCTGAGCGGCATGTCGGGCTTTGAGAATCATCTGCAAGAGATATATGAAATGGAAATGTTTTACGGTGACCCAACTTTAGAAGCTTTAATTCAACATATGGGCGTAGTAATCGATGAAATTTCTTTCTATAGGGAAAAATATTTCTTTTTAGAAGATGAACAGGAAGAAACAGATGATACAAAAGAAAAAACGCCGTCGCCGCAGAACTAAAAACGATTACTTTACAAAAATTCACGAAGAGGCAATTGTAAGATATGCTTCTACAAACGATAATAAAATAAGAACAGAGCTTTACATAAAGTGGATCCAGCCGGCCTTTAATGAAATGGTTGACAAGATAGTATACACATATAAGTTCACCAATCTTCCGAATATTGATGTCTTAAAGGAAGAATGTAAGATATGGCTTACTACTATATTGGACAAATATGATCCCAAGAAAGGATCAAAAGCTTTTTCATATTTCAGCGTTATAACTAAAAATTGGTTTATTCATAAGACTAAGAAAAACGCTAGAAGTATTAAAAGAGAAGTCCATATGGATGATTTGACAAATGATCTAGAGTGTGAATATTTGTCTATAGACAACGCATATGCCCACGCCCGCGAACAATATGAATTTTGGAACAATTTTTGGGTTGAAATTCAAAGTTGGGAAAAAATGAAGCTCAAAGATAATGAGCGCAAAGTGCTGGAAGCAATTAAAATTCTTTTCGAAACTTCCGATCAAATTGAAATTTTTAATAAAAAAGCTATTTATCTATATATTAGGGAAATTACTGGCCTTAATACCAAACAAGTTGTAAACAACTTAAATAAAATGAGAATCAAATATAGGGTTTTTCGAAAAAAATGGGAAAGGGGCGAAATATAGATGCTGAAGAATGTATTGTCGATGCAATACAGAATATAAAGCATGACCGTGCAGTGGCAATGAAATTGCTAACTGATCTTATGAATCATATTAAAACTGATGATTCTAAGCACCAATATTTTGGCCCTGTAGCGGCCAAATATCTAGAAACATTGCAGAGATCGAACGAACAGTTGGTAAAAATAACCGGTCTTATGCATAAGAAAAATAACGCTGACGCCGGCCTAACAAATAAAGATAAAGAAGAATTATTTGATTTAATCAATCAGGAATAGATTAAATGAGTATTCCCTTTCCAAAATACGCATGGGGCGACTTAAATCCAATCTTGAAGCCCGGTTCTGCTGAAAGAAAAGACAGTACTGATGACAATTGGGTCAGGGCCATGTTGCGAATTTCGGAAAAACATTACGAATCGGATGTTTTTCGTAATACAGGTCCGTATTTAGGATATGTTTTACGTATTGAAACTCATGGTTGGGATCCGACTGATTCAGGATTTAAACAGGCCGAGGCTTCTGTAAGAACACAGGTAAAAGTAAGAATTCCAGAGGTTCACGCTCCGATACCTGAACCTAAAAATTCTGAAGATCACCATGTGATTGATATGCACCATACTTTTACGGCCACTGACAATAATGTTTTTGAACCAAAAGTTGGTGATTTAGTCTGGGTTGATTTTCAAAACAAACAAACTTGGAAGGGCGCAATACTTTTAGGTCCGATCGAGCAGCCTCCGCTAGGTTCACTCATCGGCCAGCCGGCAACTACTACGTCAGCACGCATCGCTGGCGAGGTTTGCGTTGATGGATGCCTTCAACCGGCCAAATCTAAGTCTAGCACAATAGATACTAGTACTTTTCCAATTGCAAAAGGTTCTTTGGTACCAAAAAAAGGTAACGATAAGTGTTTAATAATTGGCGATAGTCAGATAAAATTAGAACTAGGCAAGACAATGCAGGCATATATGAAAAGCACTGGATGGAAAACAGAGCGCATCGGCCGATCCGGAGCAAAAGTTTCAGCTTGGTTAGCAGGAGAAAAATGTAATAAAACTGCTTTTAAATTATGGGGTTGTGCAAAAGATTATTTTAAAAAAAATAAGCCTGGTTTGATTTTTATTAGTTTGGGTGGCAATAACAGAGGTGATGATACCGCAAAAGCCGGCACAGATATTGCTACTTTGGTAAAAAGAATACGACAAGAGTGTGGCTGGACTAGTGGAACTACGTCTGGAATTATTATTGTTGCAGCTTGCCCTCCGGTTGTACCCGGCGGCCGAGTAAGTGGAGAATCACATCAAATTAATAATCCCGGATCATTTACTTATCGAGCTACTGTAAATTCTAATATGAGAAAGGAACTGGCAAAAATGTGGGGTTTTGGATCTAAACTTCATTTTATTGATCCAATTAAAAATTGGCAAAAGTTTGTTCCGAATTATATGGCTAGAAAAACAACAGGCGATGGTGTTCATATGGATCCCGAAAGCGCAAAAGAATATGTTTCAAGCATTGCAGTAAAATTTGGCGCAACTGCAAGAGCAGCGAAGCCAGCCCCCGGCGCCGAAGGAAAAGAATCTGCCAAAGAAGTTAAAGAAGAGGGCTCTGACGCTACAGCCAAAGAGAAAGATGAGAAAAAGAAAAGCTTAATTGACGGAATGAAAGAAGCGTACAAAAAAATGGGTCAGAAAATCAACAGTTCCTCTAGAAGCGCTGTTGTCAATGATTTAAACCGACTACAAAAGCAGAGAAAAGAAATACAGGACAAAATAAAAGCTGCCGGCACAGATGTTCCGCAAACCCTAAAAGATGAATTAGCTGCAACAGAAAAACTAATAGAAGATTTACAAAACAAACTTGAAAAGTGGCCAAAGCCCCCAGAATGTCGTCCATGTCGAGTTTACAGCCATAGGCCATTAGCTGGAAAAGTCGCCGCCGCTGTAGAGAGAAAAGAGAACGGCCCTGCAGTTGGGCTTATGAACACAGTTAGTGGACTTAAAGGTCCGGTATTGGAAATAGAAAATCTAAAGCATTTGTCGTTTATGGCGGCTAAATGCGCTGACGGAAGAAATAGCTCTAAATTCTTAGAACAATCGAAAAAACAAAAAGCAATGTGCGAGGCAGCTGGTATTTCTTTTCATACATGGTCATGGGTTTATGCGACTGATTATGAGAGAGCAAAGGTTGAAGGTACTGTGGCAGGAAAAGCAGCCAAAGCGCTCGGATCTAAATGTCACTGGGTTAATGCAGAAAAACACTGGTGTGGAGTTGAAGGTCAACCCTTCTATGAAGATCCCGCTGGTCGTTTAGCTGAGTTTCTTAAAGCCTTTAGGGCAGTGGCTCCGGGTATACCATTGGCTAACTGTTGCATGACATATCGAGCCCAGCCGGCATTGAAACCAGTGCAAACACAAATTAATAAAATGTTTGATATTTTTTCTCCAATGCAATATTCGTCTGGCGAAACCGGCGGAGCAAATACACAGACAAAGAAATGGAAAACTAATTGGGAATTAGCAAACCGAGCAGGCGTTGCGTTTGCTCCGGTGTTAGGCACAGGAAGACAAGATCCGAAGACCAGGCAAGTTTGGGGTAATTTTGAAGCCATGATACAAACACAAAGTACTCATGCAGCTGATTGGTTATGTCTATTCAATGGAGTTCCTTCTGCAGCACAAATGCTATCTAATGGAAATCATGTCAATACTTCAATTCTTGATATGATAAAAGAACTGAGAAAGTAAGGTATATAAATGTCAGAAAAAAAACCCGCTATCAAAAGAGATGAAAATTTAAGTCCAGAGCAGCAAAGAGTACTCGACAATGCGTCTCCGATCGATCTTGCAGCTTCTAAATTAAGTGGTATACAAGGTGATATAACTATTGATAATTCTGCTACTTATATCAAAGCTGCATGCGAAGAAACAGTGCCGGGATCGAGTAAAGTCAACAATTGCTATGTGGTTTTAGGACGCGATCGAAGAAGTTCTGTTGCTAGCGGATACAGCGGCCTAGGCGACACACAGTGCGGCGCAATTGATATTGTAGTTGGTCGATCAACAGAAGCTTACAAAAATGGCGAAGAAATGTTTACAAATGTTAATTTTCGAAATGACGCGGCGAGAATTTATATTAGTCAAAAGACAGACATAGATGATTATTTAAATATTAAACAAGGGCCTCATTCCAAAGCGCTTTCAGGAATTGGAATTAAAGCCGACGATGTTAGAGTCGTTGGCCGTCGTACAATTAAACTAGTTACGTATACCGATCCTTATGATTCTAGAGGTCCGAAGAATGGAAAAATAAAATCAGTTGGAGGAATTCACTTAATAGCCGGAAATCAAACGTCAACAGCAACAGATAAATATATTCTTGGAGCTGTACAGCCATTAGTTAAGGGCTTTAACTTAAATGTCTTATTGGAAAAGATAATTGATTATATGTTAGAACTTTCAGAATTACTCGATGCCTCATTAAGCCGGTTGATACAGTCGTGGAAGTATATAGTTGAACATGAACATTATGGGTTTTATTTTACAGACACTACTATTTCTAAAGAACTGCTTAAAACAATACCCAATCTTCAGTTACAATTAGTAAAACAACAAAAAGCTGAATTGTCCAAATACCAACAGAGACTCAAAAATCTAAAAGTAAACTGGGGTTTAGGTAGCAAGCCTTTGCCAATATCAGAATATAACAAAATTTTAAATGAAGGTTTATGGCCGCACTTGAGCCGGTATAATTTAACAAATTAAAGAGTAGAATATGGGTTACACAATAAAAATAAATGCCGCCGCCACAGTGTTTGCCGGTCAGATTCAAGACCACAGCGCTTTTTGGAAAGAATATCAACAGGTTAACGGCGCCTGGAATAATGAAATGTCCGACCTGGCGAAGAGAGAGATTATCAAAGGTGCCAGGCAGGCAATATCAAACGCGTTTTTTGATTTCTTTACACAAATTAGTGATGAAAGAAAAATACAAAGAGCAGCGGTTGGGATTCCAGAAGGTCCAAATGGAAATCATAATATTTCCGCACCAGACGCTATAAACTATTCAGAGACATTATCTAACTTGTTTGTTTTTGATTTAGATAATATAGTCTCGCAAGATTGGCCTAATTTTGATTCTGGATGGTCAGGCAGTCCGGATTTTGTTATCAGTTGGAAATCAAGCTGGAGTGGAACTACCTTCAGCGCCAACACGTCAACAGGTACTGGTAACAATTTTACATATGATGCTGAAATTACTTTAGATCAAACTAATTTTAGAAATGCAATATCAAATTTGTTAGCAGCTTCTATTCAAGCAGAAGAAATAGCTGAAGATGCTCCGACCCCGGCACAAAATACACCATGGCATCCCCGCCCGGTTCCAAGTGCAGAACCACAAAATTTATTACCGTCCGGACAACCTATAGCAAATTCTCTAGATAAAATGAGTGGCTATAACTGGGCCAAGGAAATGGATTTATGCACTCCAGTTTTAACTAGATTGCCGACATTTGCTACATATTATCCTGGCTTGCCAAAAGACGAGCATGGTCCTTATATTAAAGGCGAGCGCTGGGGCCCAAAATTAGATCAAATAGCGCTTCCGACCCCTCAGCAAAACTTAGATGCAATTCAAACTCGTGAGTATCAATTAAATTATCATGGCTACGAAAAGGTATTGGCTAATCCAAATATTCTTTTACCCGAAGGATTAACGAGCGCGCCTTTACCAACAAAACCACAGTGGGGTCTAAGTGGCTGGCGTTTAAGAATGTTGCAATTAAGAACTTGGCAATGGGATTATTTGCTACAAGATCCTGATTTAGAAGTGCCGGATCCTGAATCAATAATTTTACAAGGAGAAGAATTTTGGTGTATTAAGGTTGAAGGCAGTGCCACTGGACAATTAATGGCACGCACAGAAGGTATACAAAAAATATTTAAATTTTTTAAGAAAGACTTATCGGCTGTTGATCTAGGAGACACAGAAAAATTAGAAGCAAAAATATCAGAGCAAGATCCATATTCGCCTGATGGTGTTCCTGGAAATGAAGTATACGCGCCTATTACAAATATAGTTGCTCATATTCCTAATTCTGATATGCAGCTTATTAGTGGCATTTTGCCGCCGTCACAGAAGCCTGGCCCTTATGGTATTTATCGATCACCCCGCGACGGAAAACATTATATTTTAGTAGCGTGCCCTAGAAAATTTTTAGATAGTGTACCTTTTGAAGGAGATATAAGTAAGGCAAAATTAATTGATTATGAAAAAGAATGCGAACAACATGGCGGCTGTTTCGAAGCATTTTATGATTTAAATGCGATGTCATTTGACAGTGCGATGAAAAAAGTTGCAAATATACTAAGAAAATATAAGAAGAGAGTTGACAATTTTAAATTATCCGGCGGATCAATCGATCATGTAGATTTAGAACATGAAGCTAGGCAGCTAGAAAGATTATCGAAGCACCTAGACAATTTTTTAAAATATCCGGGCCAAGGCTACAAACCAGAAGGCTTTACTGATGGATTATATACAGAAAATAGCATGCTTGAGTTAATGGCCGGAAAAAACAATATGCAATTATTACATGTTGCATTTGGACAAGATACGGCTGCGTTGAATATTTGCAGTGTTGGAATCGAATGTTTAAGAGACAGTGTATCACCTACAACTATGCACTTGGCTTTTCTTTATAAAGACATCATTTCTTTTGATGCGAAGAATAAAAACACTGACAAATGGCAAGAGTTTATATCAGCTGTAATATATCCCGCTATTAAAATATATCCTTCTGGGAAAGAAGCGCCCTCAGACGACCAGGCTGAAAAAGCCGAGCTGATGGAGTTAAACAAAAAAAGCGTGCTAACCAGGCAAGAGAGAGACAGACAATTAGAACTTTTTAATAGGCCATGGGCTATACGTGATCGAGCAGCTTTGCTAACAGAGCGTTTAAGAATTATGGATTCAGATGATGATCCTATCTTCAAAAAATCTTTTCTAGAATCTCAAGAATGGAGAGATTTTGAGGAAATCTATCTAAAGCTTCTTAATCAAGTTGACATGAAGAATGTTTGGGCGCAGATTATGAAATGTTTATCAAATTTGGCCGGCATTCCCTTGACCGGAGAAGCATTATGCGAATATTTGTTTAGAGAAATTCTTAAAGCAATTGGTATCGGAGAGATGAGAAAAATGCTTGGTGTTTCTGGAGCCATGGCAATGGGTATGGTTGACGGAATTACAACATCAGCCTTTGGAGGCACTCCGGAAGAAATATTCTTAGGAGAAACTGCTTCTGGTCCTAGTGTTATACAACAGGGCTTGCAAAGAATGGATGATATTTCTGCAGCTGCAGCTGGAAAACTAGCTGCTCAAGGTGCTCTTGCTGAAAATGAACTAGCAGCTGATTCTACTGGGGCAATTGCTAATTTAGGATATGAAGAATATGCTGCCGGCGGAAGCAAAGATCAGACCGGTCAAGTTGCTAGTGCCACAGGCGACGTCGCTCAATTTATGTCTGATGTTTCTATAGCTAGTAGGGAGATAGACACATTTATAGAAGAACTAAAGCAGTTCTTGGATTTTAAAAAAGTATGCGCCGATATTACACAATTTGTTTTAGATCTTCCAGGTGACTTTTTTGACGACCCCGGAGCTGTTCTGCATGACTTCACAACGCCAGACGGAAGTTTTGATTGGCAATTCTTAGAAGATTTTGTACCTGATTTGCCAACTCCTCCTAAGTTTGTATTTCCAGAATTAGGAAAAGTAACTAGCGAGAACGGCGACTTAATGGATGTTTACGAGGATGCGCTTTGGAAAGTGACTGCTGGTATTATTTCTGGACTGATGGACGGTGCGATGTCAGAATTAATGAATGCATGCTTGACGGAAGAAGGTCCCGGTCCAAATGTCGGAGAAGGCGAGTATGGTGCTTTTGAAAATCAAGTACCTGCATTTGCAAACGCTATTGCCCCAAGCCCAGCTTTGACTCAGGCTTTTGATAATTATAATTTGCCGGTTGATAATTCTGCTAAATTTATGAAAGCAGTTGCTAAGATGTTGACTGGTAGAGAAATGTGTAATCTTTTCAACGGAATAAGCCCGCAGAGTATTTTAATATTGATTAGAGGCTTAATCGAAAAAGATTTTCAAGAATATCTACCTGCCTTGAGCACTTTGCCAGATATACGCATGTTCTTTACTCATGTTGGTGCTTTTATCGATTTAAAAGTGTGTGATGAATTTGAACAATATATCCCTTATGTTGACGATTTATGTGAAGATTTTGACTCGATGGCGGGCAAAAGAAAAGCGCTTGAAAAGCATGGTTTTTCTGAAGAAGAAATTCAAGCACAATTGCGAAACGAATTAGACGAAAATTTAAATAAAATTAAAGACTTGATGGCATTGATGAGGCAAGATCCTTCAAGCATGTTAAAAAATAAAATGCCTTCTTTTAAATGCGAAGATTTGGTACCGGGAGGTATTTTACCGTCAGTTGCCAGAAGCAACAAAATTGTCTTGGATACAATCTTTGATGGCATTAAAACGATATTTGAAAAAGAAGCCGGTTCTTTCAAGGCAATTATTAGTCCTGATCCTGCTCGTGAAGCTTCAGCTGCAGCAGAAATGGCTGAAATTATGGGAGAAATGGATGAGTATGTCGCCAGTGCATATGATATTGAGAGATACGGCCGTCAATATGATGGCACTTTGAGATCACCAATCGATCCAACGACCGGTGAGCAAGACGGCTCAACAATCATGCCGGGACGCGGCCGCCTAGTCACGCACATGTCAGAACCTGATGGAAAATGCATGGTACTGAAAGGTCTTCCATGGAATGGACAAGATGAAGTTATTGAAGAGCATGCTGACGAAGATGGTCCAGATATGGATGATATAGCAGATGTTTATGAAGATATTTACGATGATTCAGAATTAAATTATTATGATGGCCCAACCTTAAAATTAAGAACACCAGCAGTATTATTACACGAAGATGAGTGGTGGAATCGATGGATGCAAAACTGGCCACGTGGTCGAAATGGAAATCGACATCGATATAATAATAATGTTGCCGTTATATTAAATAATCAATGTGAATGGTTGGGAGACGTAGAGGACAATAGACATGTCGCAAAAAATTATAAAGCTATTGTTGATTTCGCGTATGAAGATAATATACGTGCTTTATTTAATTTTTTCACTCAGTATGGAAAAGGATGGTATCCTTTGCCGGCTAACGTTCAATTTGGAAGTGAAAACTACAAAATGTGGGAAACGTTCCAAGAAGAAACGTTTACTGATCTAGAGTTTCCGGAAGGATTCGGTACATTTCCAATCAATCATCAAAGGATTGTACAAAGTTTCAAAAAATATGTTTATGATATTGTAATGTATCCACGAAGATCAAATGATGACGACCAAGAAATTGAATATTTTAGATATCAAAGTAACGGTGAAAATCCTCTCGCCGCCGGCGGCATTGGATCAGATGGTTTGCCAAATCATTCAAACTATGAAAGAATGGTTCTACAGGATAGTTCTCTTCTAATTCCGTTACAAGATTTACGCGATCATAGCTTGGTTTTTTCTATGCCGACACAAGACTTTGCTAGTTTGATGGATAGTCGCCCGCGTATTTTTCCCTTTCAAAGATTAAGAGATACTCTATCAAATTCATCATACTTAGGCCTGCAAGAAAGTTATGCTAGAAATTTAGTACCTGGCAAATATATGCCTATAGACGGCGAGGAAGAAGTTTGGACTGAAGGGTACTGGCATCAGCCAGTGCCAAACAGTGAGCCTGTATGGGTAGAGGGTTCATATAAAAAGCCGGGTGAATGGGTGCCACCTAGGTATGAGATTGATGCTGAAAAAATAACCACTAAACATATTTTTAAGATACCAAAAAAGTTAGCTAGTCAACATACTTTAGATGTATTGGGAAATAGCAGCTTTTCTCCGGATAAGACTGGAGATAATAATCGCCAAAACAATGCAATTGGAGCCGATGTTCTTAATTCTCTTGGTCAGGCTGATCCAAAAGCCGCTAGCGCCCTGCGCGGCGTTGTGTCAATGGCAGTTACTGGCAAGCCAGATCCAACATCTGACTACACAGAACAGCAGGAAAAATCTGTTACAAAAATAATGGATCGCCTAGCTAATTCCGAACTTAACATTGAATATGAATTGATCGAGTCGGAATTGCTGCCTGACACACATATACACGATGACGTGTGTGTGGTCAAGGTTAAAAACGGCGGCTTAACATTAGCAAAACAACTTGAAAGAAATGTATACCCGGAATACTTTACATCACTGCTAGAGTCTCTTGGTATGCCAGAAGGTGAATATCCAAAAACAATTGCAGAACTATTTGGAATGTTGGTCGTAAGTAAAATTAAAAATAAGATACCGGGCGCATCTCCAAGATCATTAACTTCCCCCCGCGACTTTACTTTTCCAAGAGAATCAGAGGAAGAGATAAAAGAAGTGTTTGCAAGGTATGTTCATCCCAAGGAAACAAATAGAATTTTAAATCAATTTAGAGAAAGAACCTTGTTGTCTCCATTCTTTGATCTTAAGTTTGTTGATAAGTTTTTACAAAAGTTGTTTTTGAATTCATGGTCCGATATTTGTGAATTTACAGGTGGTACAGTTTCTGAAAAACTATTAGGAATAGGACCGCTTAGAGAACAAGTTGATGAAAGATTGAGAGAAGTATTGTGTCGTCAACCGTTTGAGATCTCAACTGAAGATGAGAAAATAGCCAAAGAAAAAGCAAATTATAAAAAACTAGTTGAAGATAGTAGAGATGAAGCTTTGGGTTTGGAGCCAATCGAAGAGGCTGTGCTGGACGGCTTGGTACAGCTAAGACTAAGACTTTCAGCTCTACAAATAATGTTTGAATATATGCCAGCAGCTTCTGTGTTTGATACTACATATATACTATCCAGAGAATTTTTTAGAAAAACAGCTTTTGAAAGAGTAAGAAACCAGCTGATGCAAGAGTCTGAAGAATATTACGAATTGATAGCATCGCGCTGCAGCGCTGTAATATTAGATGAGTTGGAAGGCGGATCTGGTATAACTAATCATCCAGACAAATCTTATCATAAACATACATACGAAATTGATGAAAATGGAGATGGCTGGGCTGTAGAGATAATTGAGCCTGGAGCAGATCCGAAAGGATATGGCAGACCACATCGACACAGAATTAAGAACTATCTCGTTCACACAGCATGGTACCATGAAGATTTAGAAAAAAACTACAGTCACAAACACTTACTAGAAAGTAAGCATCGCAGGTATGAACCAGAACTTGCGTTGGAAATAATTTTTGATAGACAATATACCATAATTGTTTCAACAATCAATAATCTGATGGATGAATTAGGATATGCTAGTCTTAGAATTAAAACACAAGAAGAATATGCAGAAAAATTAACTTCAATGCGATTTACCACTGGTCTAAATCCTTATCAATTGTATAACACCTTTCAACCTTCATACCTCGAAGAAGGAGAGGAAGTCAACCCAGCCGGTAATGATAAAGAATCTGGCCAATTGTTTATTAATATGAATGATCCGGATAATAAGCTGATAACATACACAGAAGGCGGCGTGTTAAATCAAGGTGACCGTAAAGTCGGTGGCGCCTTGATGGCTGATGGATCTCATATATATGGAAAATCTTTTTATACATTCGATAACGAAAAAGAGTTATTTTCAGAGGGTGGTTTTGTTTTGCAGCCTTATATTTATGTGCAACACAAAAACAAATTAGGTAAAAAACACGATCCAGATCAAAATACAAAAATATATGATGTAGCTTTCAACAGAATTAAAGCAGACGGAACTCCCGTAGACTATCCACAGCCTGACCCAAGTAGCGGTGATTTTTATAGTTTTGATTATGACCAACTGGTAAATTCAGATCCATTTGTGCAATATTTTCAAGACCATGGACGTCCGAAAGAAAAACTCAATGAATATGGTGTTAGTAGTATAAAATTTTGGGATGATATATTTCAATTGGTTGGAGGATCTTTTGATTATTTGTACACAGTCAAAGCCGAAACACCTTTAGGCACTAGAAGACCTTTGGGCTGGAATTATGATGCATCCCTAATGAACGGAAACTTTAATTTGCATCCGGATCAAAATTCAACTTTTTGGAATCATGTTGCACCAAAAATTGATAACTTTTTTTCATTGATATATTTTTATGATAGCATGCGCCCGTGCCAAGGAATTTTTAGTTATAATTCTGAAACTAATACAGAAAATATAGATCAATTAAGCAATGCTGGAAAAACAAATCATGATATGTGGTATCAAAATATGTGGAGTGGATTAGCAGATCCTACAGCTCCGATCTCATATAATACTACAATGCTAGAAGAAATAATGAAATTTGAATCTCGCGCTTCAATGTATGCAGAAGAATGTAAAACACTTATTAATGACGGCATGCCCTGCTCAAGGTACTATGCCAGCATGAATGATATGGAATTTGACATTCGTGGATTACCTTTTGCTCCGCAAGAAACTTTAGATTCTGCCGGATTAGATAATTTAACTGGCTTCCGAGAAAACTATGGAGCTTTTCCTTTTGCCTCTCCAACAAAACAGGGCGCCCATGATACGTATAACTCATACACTAAAGATATGGGCGCCCCAAATATAGCTTTTGAAATAGGGTTGGATGAAGATGGTACAATCAGTGATATTTTTCTAAATGAAGATGGCACAGGAAATGTAAACGCACACAATCTAGGCCATTTTCCCGTACAAAATCCAAACTATACTGGAACAATTACTTTTCAAAGTATCTATAAACAATATCTTCGCGCGCTTAAGGCATATAGAATACAATTTTATCAAGAAGAGGGAATATCTTATGGCGCCGTAAATGTAAGTACAACCCCGGGCCTCGTATTAGATGGAATAACTGCCGGCGAAACATTTGTTAATGCTTGGTCAACATGGAATCCAACAGTCGGTACATATACCCAAGCTCAAAAAGATGATTATAAACAAAAAATTAGAAAAGCCGAAAGCCGCGCGCTCGGCGCCGCATATGATTATTTAGCTACACTAGCTTACAATTTTAACCTTATTAAAAAAATACCAACTGCTATAGAAAATCAAAAAGCGGAAGGAAGAGAAAACGAGCGCGGTCTTGATTATATTTTACAACAAACTATAGATGTTGCACCAGAAACTACAGATTTAAGTAACGAGTTTGCTGATCGTGGTGTGCATGATCAAGTTATTATACGACCTCCATCGGCAACAAGTACATTGTTTTTAGGTGATATAAGAATACCGACTTCAAACACTCAAGTTGTAAGATGGCAGGATGTTATCGACTGGGCCCAGTGGCTTATGGTTAATTCAGATGAATATAGAGGCTCAATAACAACCCCAGCTTGGATATATGGTGTTAATGGAGATGATGGTCCACTGGCCGCCGGAAAATTATTTCCAAGATTATATTTAGATTATGGACAAAACACAGCCCAATCTACAGCCGGCCAAGGTAGCAATCCGGATTGGAATAGTGTTATAGCACAAGAATCAAATCTTGCCGGTTCGCCACTATGGGCTGAACCGGATATTGACGAATCTAGAGGGGCAAGATACACTTTCTGGACAGGTGAATATGAAACAATTACTTATCCTGCAAAAGAGTCTGTAGACGCTATTACTTTGCAATATTTTGCTGACTATTTTGACTGTATGAAATATGGACTTCGTTTACTTTATGTTCCTCCATCAAAACCATATGGTATGTGGCCTGAAACAACTAATATAGAAGAAAATACAAAAATTATATCAAAAGTTGACGAAGCGTTTGATAATTTAATTTCTAGAATAGAACAGAATAATTTAGAAGGAAAGGCGAATACAGGATTGAAAGATTTGTCAAATGCTTATTTAGCTTCAAAAGCTTTTGACATTACAGAATACATGCCAAATCAAAAAGTTGATACTAATCTAGATGTTAATTCTTATTCAAAACAAAGTTGGCGACTGCATCCGATTCCAATGGCAGATGTGCGAGTAAATATCGAACATATATATTGTACTGCAGGTCCGTTAGAGTTTTCTTCTTTCAAGCCCAAAGATGCAGGCGGCCGCGGCACCTTAATGTCTGGATACTATGAAGCGTTGCCTATACTTTTACAAAAACTAAGAAGCACACCAGAATACACTCTATTATTTGATCACATTTTTCCATACGAAAGATTATTATCACTTACTTGTATGCATACAGGCTTAAGCAATCAAGATGTTCGAATGGAAAATCGATTCAGAGCGACCCGCGAAACTATACTAGATTTTATCATGTCTATGATTGATCAGCAAGAGTTACCATTTTCTATGCAAAAGTATGGAAGTGTTTCTAATTATAAGGCTGGGCATAGTGGCACCAGCACTAGTGCTCCGGACACAGCATGGGCAGATATAGCTTTGAGAATGTTATATACAGCACCACGCCTCATATTAAAAGGAGTTGTTACTTTAACAGATCCGTGTGTAAGTACCGCGATTGCAATTAATGATTTAGTTATGACAGTTGTGCAGACATCAATTACAGTTGCAGAACAGGTACGTGATGGTTCGGTTGCTAGCATGAATGTTGTTATTGGCGAACTAGAAGGTCAGATAGACATTCTGAAACAAGAATTAGAACTAGCCAACTCTGCAGTAGAAATTGCAGAATTAGCCGTAGCAAAAGCCGAAGCAGCACAGCCTAGAGATGAAGTGTTTATAGATCAATTGAAACAAGATTTTGAAGAAGCTGAGAAAATAGTGGCTACTGTTAACGAAACAATAGCGACTGCGGAAAGTACTCTTGATGAAGCCAGAGACACGCTAGGTGTATTTGAACAAGAAGTTAGTGATATTATTAATACAATTAAGGGTGTTGTTGAGGCTTTGTCTCCATACATAGTTCCTGGTATATCTTTCGTACAGATGCCATCGATGATTCCATATGGTTTCTTATTTCCGCCGCCTCCGTTTGGACCAGGCGTCGGTCCTCCGATGACAAGCTTTGGTTTTATTTATTGTTTACTACTTATTATTGAAGGGGTTATTGACGATCTAGACGGCAAGAAACAGAGTATAATAGAAGAATATAAAGATGATTCGCCTCAAGGCGCCTGTGCAGTATCGCCATTCTAAAATAAAGGAGTAAAAATATGCCAATTTATGGAATAACGCCATTGTTACCTTTAGCAATAAATCCACGAGATGGAAAATTTGCATCTATAAAAACTTACAAAAAAACGGTAAAGCAAAACTTTAAAAATCTTTTACTTACAAATCCTGGCGAGAGAATGATGAATATTGATTTTGGCGTAGGCATAAAAAGATTTTTATTTGAAATGAGAGAAGATGCTAAAACTTCTTTAAAAGGCAGAATACACCAGCAAACAGAACAATACTTACCTTACGTAAATTTAATTGACGTAGAATATCCTGGTACAGAAACTGAAGAATTATATGCAGAAGAGATTTTAAATGTAAAAATAATTTACGAAGTTGTGCCACTTTCAGCCGTTGATGTATTGGATATAATAATTGAAAGATAGAACTACTTAATTTATATGAGGAAATAAGATGGCCAAAGAGAAGAAGTTAATCCCTATTGACTACACTAGTAGAGACTTTTCTTCGATCAGAAAAGATCTAGAAGAATACGCAAAAATATATTATCCGGATACGGTTAAGGATTTTTCTGACGCTGGATTTGCATCTTTGATGTTAGACACTGTTTCGTACGTTGGCGATATATTATCGTTTTATTTAGATTATAATGTCAATGAATCTTTCATGACAACTGCCATTGAATATAATAATATTATAAAGCACGCAGAACAACTGGGATATAAAATTCCAGGCCCCGGCGCTGCCTTTGGTGAGATTGCTCTTTATATTTTAGCTCCTGCTGCTAGCAATGGCGCCGGCCCAGACGCTACATATTGTCCAGTTTTGCGCCGCGGCTCAAGATTTACTTCTGATTCGGGCGCCACATATGTGCTTATCGATGATGTAGATTTTGCCAGCCCAGATAATCAAGTTGTTGTAGCAGAAAGCGTTGATGGAACGCCTAGTAGATATGCAATAAAAACTTACGGTCAAGTAATGTCAGGAGAATTAGAGCAGGTTGTTCTTGAAGTAGGAGAATTTGAAAAGTTCTTAAGACTTGAAATTCCAATTGATAATGTAACAGAAGTTATTTCTGTATTTGATGAGGAAGGTCATCCATATTACGAAGTTGATTACTTGACGCAAAATATAGTTTATCGATCGATTCCTACAACTGGAGATGATAGATTCTTAGCTCCAAATATTTTAAAAGCATTGAGCGTGCCTAGAAGATACGTGATTGAGAGAGACTCAGCCGGCGCAATCTATATGAGGTTTGGGTATGGATCAGATTCAGAAATTAGAAGCAACCCAATAGTACATCCTAGCAATTTGGTTATGAAAAGACATGGTCGCTCCTACGAAACATTAAATTATTTAGATCCTTCAAAAATTCTCTCTACAGACAAGTTTGGAGTAGTACCAACAAATACCTCTTTAACGGTATTGACACGAAGAAATTCACTTAATACAGTTAATTCTGGAGTCGGTACTGTTACAGGTGTCTCTGAAGCAATTTATAGATTTCATCAAGATGCATCTTCGGGAATAAAAAAGTCTTTAGTAAGATCGTCATTGGAAGTTGTAAACGAATTGCCAATAATTGGAGACGTCTCTATTCCCAATAGCGAAGAATTAAAGCGTCGCGCAAAAGATTTTTTTGCTGCTCAAAATAGAGCTGTAACAAGAAATGATTATACTAGTTTAATTTATGCAATGCCACCTAGATTTGGAGCGATTAAGCGCTGCAATATAACTCACGATAATGATTCATTTAAGAGAAATTTAAATTTATACATCCTATCAGAAAATACTGATGGAAATTTAACTAACGCTAATCCCACTATTAAAAATAACTTAAAAACTTGGCTAGGTCAATATAAAATGATTAACGACACCATTGATATAATGGATGGAAAGATTGTTAATTTTGGAATTGATTTTGTTGCTGTTTCAGAAACTGGCACTAATAAGTTTGATGTATTTAATAATATAATCAGTAGTTTAAGAGAATTTATGCAAAATCCCTATGACATGGGAGAACCGCTAGCAATAACTAGAATTTATGATGTAATAAATGATACACTAGGCGTAGTCGACGTAGTGACAGTGAAGATAAGAAATCTAAGTGGAAATCCATACTCTAATGTAGTTTTTAACATGGATCATCATATTTCACCAGATGGAAGATTTATTGATGTACCAGAAGATACAATTATGGAACTCAAATTTCCTTTGAAAGATATAAGAGGGACGGTCAGATAAAATGGGAATCAAAAGGTTTTACGCTGATAAAGACAATACAATAACTAATGCCTATAAATCAAACTTAATTGATTCTGGTAGTCAGGCAAATATGGGTGCGTCTGATATTCTAGAAGTTTTTTCAATTTACGGTCAAGCCAACAGTGAATCTTTAGAGCAATCTAGAATTTTAATAAGCTTTCCCATTGCAGAAATTTCTGCTTCTCGTAATAGAAAAGATATTCCTGCTTTAGGCGACGTTAAGTTCTATCTTAAAATGTTTAACGCCAAACATTCACAAACACTACCAGAAAAATATTATTTACATATTTTACCAATCAATACACAGCACTGGCCGGAAAGTGTCGATCCTCAACAGAATGAAGGCTGGACAGAGGGTTATGGCTTGGATATGGAAGGCTATACGAATTCTGGGTCTTCTAACTGGGAAAATGCTAGAACTGATCAGCAATGGAATGCCTTGGGTGCTTCGGGAGATTTAGATTATCACAGGCTAGATTCTTCTGGAATTGTGCTGACTGCTAGCGCATACTTTGAAAAAGGCAATGAAGATTTAAATGTTGATATGACAAATTGGGTCGAGGCCTGGTTGCGAAACTGTCCAAGCGGCTCTAACCACCAGAAATACGATGGTCTGCTGATTAGACTGTCTGGCACTTATGAAAGCGCCAGTTACAATCCTCGCAGATCATACTACACTAAAAAGTTTTTTGCTAGGGGAACGCAGTACTTTTATAAAAAACCATGCATTGAAGCACAATGGGATTCTTCAATAAAAGATAGAAGATCAGATTTTTATGCTAGCAGTTCTTTGGTATCCCCAGCAGATAATCTAAATAAAATTTATCTTTATAATTACGTCAGAGGGCAGCTTAAAAATATTCCTCTAGGCAATAATTCACAAAACATATATGTGAATCTTTATGCTGATTCAAATGGATCTCCTGTTGGCGACCCTCTAACCATATTGCCAACTACACCTGTTACTGGCGGCATATGCAACAATAAGACTGGCATATATTCTGCTAGCATCGCAGTCAATACTACTGCGTCTATTTTGCATGATGTCTGGTTCAGTGGAAGTAATCAATACTTCACAGGAACTTTAAAGATTAAAAATTATTCTGCCAACAGTTATAATGACCCATCAGATAGTTACGTGACAAATATTAGAAATCTTAAGCCGGCTTATAATAGAGATGAAATACCTAGATTAAGATTATTTACTAGGGCTAAAAACTGGTGTCCGACAATATATACTAAAGCGTCAGCAAAAGCAACAGCAGAGCCGGTTGAAGATGCTTTCTATAAAGTTATAAGAGTAGCGGATGATTTAGAAGTTATTCCGTATGGCACAGGCTCTAATCAAATGTATAACACTAGACTTTCTATAGATGTTTCAGGTAACTATTTTGATTTAGACATGAGCTTGTTAGAATCAGATTACATGTATGAAATAAAATTTTCATATTATTCAAATGGCCAATATCACGAGCAAAACGAAAAATTTAGGTTTAGAATAGAGAAAGATGAGCGTTAAAGATTATTTTAATAAAAATGGTGGAAAAATCATTTCTTCCAAAACACTAGATAACCTTCTAGATGATGGCATGGAATCTGCCAGCTTTGTTGCGGAATATAAAAAAGATACTGAAAGATTTTTTCCTAATGTAGATTTTACCAAGCCACAAGCATTTGCAAGATATGGCTCGGCAGAAATGTACTATGCCGATACTATTAGTAATATTTATAAAACTTTTCCATATGACGGCTCATTAAAAGAAAAAATATCTTGGCACAACACTGGATCTTTTTTGCAGAGATTTATTTTTGAAAAAGAATACCCAAGAACAAATGGATATGTTGAGATTGGTAAAAATTTCTCTATTAATGCATCAAGCATTTCATCGCAAAACTGGCAAAATAACAATCCAGAATATATTTTAGTTAAAGGCGGCCCTCATGGTCCTCAAGGTGCTTACACTTATAAAGATGATATTAAGTTAAGTAAAGCAAACATTTGGCACACTGGATCAAATCGTGATAGTAATCTAAAAGTAGATTTTGCAACTCGTGGAAACACAATTGAATTTTGGATGAAAAAGACTGGCTGGGCTGCTGACCATTCTTCATCCCCAGGAGTTCTTAAAGAGACAATATTCGATTTATGGACTAGTAGCTCTATTGACGGAAATCCAGCGTGGGATAATGGTCGTTTGCGAATTAGTCTGTCGTCGGCCGATGCTAATTTCTATATTATGTGTCACTCTGGTTCAGGCCCCGCACATGATAATTTTGAATTACCAATTGCTTCTGGATTGGCTGATTTCAAAGATTCAACTTGGCATCATTATGCTTTTGTTTTTGATGAAGAAAGTAATCAAACACGTGTTAGACTTTTTACTGATGGTGTACAAAAGTCTGAAATAAAAAGCAGCAAAACTTTTGGACAATTCAATGGAAACTTTGCTACAATTGGCGCTCAAGCCGCAGTTAGTGGAGCCATCGGCGATTTAGGATGGAATACGCTTTCTGCTTCCTTGGATGAATTTCGCTTTTGGAAGACAGCCAGGACTCCAAAAGAAATTAGACGGTTTTGGAAATTTCAAGTTGGAGGCGGTACCAACACAGACACTTCTAATGTGAATCTGGGCGTATACTTTAAATTTAATGAAGGTGTTGTTGGGAATTCAACTAAAGACTCTGTTGTATTAGATTATTCTGGTAGAATATCAAACGGAAATTGGGTTGGATATCAAGCAGGTTCACGACACACAGAATCTGCGATGGTAGAATCTGGACATGTTGCTTCTGAATATAAAGATCCTATTATATATTCAAGTCATCCAAGTGTTAGTTCTTACTATGCAAGAAAAGTGCAAGAAGGTAAAGAGTGGGATCAAGAAAATAATTCTGCTATTTTCAATACTTTGCCTTCCTGGATTATAGAAGGCGATACCGATCCTACAATAGGCGGCTCAGAAGTACTGAAAAAGTTAACACAAATATTGGCCAGTCATTTTGATACTGTTCAGCTTCAAATCGATGAAGTGCCTAAATTAAAAAATCTAGGATATCCCAGTAGCAGCCTAGGAGCTACTTTTACTGATAAGCCAAAACCTTTTACTGAAAAACTTTTGCATTCCTACGGTTTTGATACTTCACAAATTTTTACAGACGTAACAGCCTTGGAAAGGTTTTACGATCGTAATGAAAGTGCATCTTTCGGAATGAAGCTAGAAGAGCTTAAGAACTTTATATATCAAAATATATATAATAATCTAACGCCAATTTATAAATCAAAAGGAACAGAAAGATCCTTACGTAATGTTTTAAGATGTTTTGGGATCGACGATGAGTTGATTAAAATCAATCTATATGGGGATAATACAACTTATCTGTTTGAAGACAATTATAGAGAACTTTCAGTTGACAACAAATATGTTGACTTTAATGACTTTATTTTTAAAGCACCATTAAATCAAACTGCTTTTGACGCAACAGTTTACCAAAGCACTGATGCATCCAATCCTAATTCTGTTAATTTTATTAGTGGTACAAATATTTTCAGTGATGAATATTTACATGGTTTTTCTTTCTCTGCGGAAGCCGAAGCTATTTTTCCAAAAAAAGTTACAAATAATAAAATTTTTGGAGAAGTGCCAATTCTAGGCACAAGTTCTATTTTTGGTGCTCGACAGGTCGATAATAATAGTGCAACTACTATCAAGTGGATGGACGGAGCCACTTCAGCAAATGATCACGCGCAGTTTAAAGTTTACTCTGTAAAGAGCCAGACTAATCCTTTTGATGCACGTTTCGCTGTTGATCTAAGTGGATCTGTGACACTATCCTCTGATTATTTTAATGAAGTCTACGATAACTCAAAATGGAATTTTGCAGTCTCAGTTAGCCCTGAAAAGAAATATATCGACTTGGTATCTGGCTCCTCTGGATCTATTGACACAACTACTGGTTATAAGTTAGAATTTTATGGCGTCAACAGAGAATTGGGACATATTATCAACGAATTCCACCTTACAAAGAGTTTGGATTATCAATCTGGTAGAAAGTTTGTATCGGCCCCGAAAAGGATGTATGCCGGCTCCCAACGCTTAGACTTTACCGGAAGTACCCTAATCTCTTCCGACGTGAAAATAGGCCATGTACGTGCCTGGCTAGACCATCTTACAACAGGGTCTGTGAAGGCGCATGCTCTAGATCCCGCAAACTTTGGACGTCCTCACGATTATGGAAATTCTCTTTTTAGTCAGACACAGATGTCTGGATCTAGAATTCGACCAATAGAGACTTTAATATTAAATTGGGATTTTGAAAACGTAACTTCTTCGGCTGCTGACGGAACGTTTCATGTGGTTGACTATTCTTCAGGTTCAAATAATTATAGATCTAGATATCCAACTTTGTTTGCCAATATTGTTGACAAGCAACATGACGCCAAAGGACAGTTCTTTGTAACCAGCAGCAATAAGATTGTTGATAAATTTTATATTCCAGCTGCAAAAAAACAATTGCCGGAATTAATCAATTCTGATGATATGATTAACATTGTCTCTCAAGATGATGATGTATTCACAAGAGAAAGTCGACCAATTCAATATTATGTTGCTCTAGAGAAAAGTATGTATCAAACGATCTCTCAAGAGATGATAAACTTTTTTGATACTGTAGAATATTTCAACAATGTGATTGGCGATCCTGTCAATAGATACCGACAAGACTACAAAGAGATGGCTAAACTTCGCCAGCTTTTCTTTGAAAAAGTTCAAAACACTCCAGATATAGAGAAATATTTAAATTATTATAAGTGGTTTGATTCAGCAATTATAAGCATGATCCACGATTTGCTGCCGGCATCTGCTAATGTGAGTGATAGTTTAAGAAACATGATCGAAAGTCATGTTCTGGAAAGAAACAAATACTGGAATAAGTTTCCAACTCTAGAGATGAACCAAGACCCACCCGAGGGTAAGATTTTTGGTATTAATGAACTTACCTATAATTGGAAATTTGGTCATGCTACCTCTTCCTTGGGTCAAGACAAAGGCTGTCTGTGGTTTTCAGAGCGCGCCGAAAGAGATTCAGCTGCATTAACTTCTGGCAACACAACAGTCGACAGCCAACGAAATACTATAAAAGATGTTGTAACAACAGAAAACAGCGCTTCAGGTCCTCGCAGAAAAGACGCCGCCGGCGTAACATATAAAGGGTCAACATATGCTCTTCGAAGATTGTCTAAGCCTTATAAGTTCGCTATTGACACTTCTAAGCATTTAGATGGTGGGTCTAATAAAGACTCAAATAATCTTTTTGGATATCATCGACAAGCAATTAAATTTAAAGACGGAACATCCTTTATTACAATTAAGAAAGATTCATCACAATATCCAGTATGTAAAGATGATAAGACTTTAAACAATAAGGTAAAGATAAAAGGAACTGCCGAAGTCTTTAGCAAAGGAGTTTCTGCAGATACAAATACACAAGATTCTTATGGTAAATCAAAAGCTAATTTAATTGTTCCATTCGCTGTATATTCTTCTTCTTTGGGAGAAGGAGGCTATGCTTCATTTGTCACTGCCTCTAGGATAGACATAACGAATATTCATGAAGATAAATATACTATTGGAAATGAGGCGCCAATGCAAGGCCCATTTACTGAAAAATATGTCGGTGGTTTACAATATCGACATATTGATATAAATTACAGTTCTTCTATTCGCGGTATTGATACCGAAGCCACACGTCCAGAGGGCTGGTATCTTAGAAAGCCATTCAACAGCACAACACTTGTCAATCTTTTGAAAGAAGATTTTGATGGTTATAGTTCAGTGACTGAATTTAACGCTGACAGCGGCTTTGATAATCGTCCAAAAACAAATTCATCTGAAAAGTATATAGATTATGGAGGCCCCGGAGCAGGAATTCCTTCCTTTGGTTTTAATTTAAAAAATAATTTTATTCACGGCGGTACGAGCTATTCGTCTCAAAATGGCTATCGAATGCTGGTAACTCCAGAAAACTATACTACCGCAGTCATTGTCGGCAATGCCGGCCATGGCACAACAATTATTCCACCGGCAACTACTACTGAACAGATAACAAATTATAGTAACGTAAGAGAGTTTCAGTTTACAACGCCGAAAATTGATTTGACAAATGTCGATCCTGATAAAACACCCGGGCCAAAGTTGACATTTTTCTATTTAATGATAGGGCCAAATCCTGGCGAACTTTTACTACAGCACACAGCAGATAAATCTACTTATACAACCTTGACAACTAGTTGGAATGGCGTAAGTGCGACTTCTTTATTGGGTGCCCAAGGCTCTGCATGGCGTCAAGCGACTGTTGATTTGACCTCTTACATAGGCACCAGTTTTCACATAAGATTTGTTAATTTTGGACATCCTGCTTATGGATATCTGGGCTATGTTGCGATTGATAATATCAATTTAACTGCCTTTGTAACTGAAAACGCAGAAATGTCATTATACGACATTAACTATAAAAAAATGCTTAGATACGATGCTAATTCTGGACTGGTTATAAACTTAGATCGCCCCCGCGCAACAATGTATCGAGATGAATATGCGAAACGACCGGTTAATATTAGAAATATCAAGCATCAGGCCGCCACCGAATCGCCGGGTGCTGTTGCGAAAAACAATGGCGAGGTTGTGGTTGAGGAACAAAAAGGTCATCAAAAACTACCAACAATTATAGGTAATTATGAACATAACTACCAAGTTGTACAAACTTCAGGTAGAAATGTCAACAACCTATGGATTCG
>Ga0160422_10000288_pt1 | contig 30002 bp, 29 predicted proteins | sample Fk160mmetaG_FD_108192 | JGI IMG/M metagenome (GOLD analysis project Ga0160422, IMG submission 108192) | Marine microbial communities from the Central Pacific Ocean - Fk160115 60m metaG | ecosystem: Environmental > Aquatic > Marine > Oceanic > Photic zone | place: The Central Pacific Ocean...
ATAAAATATTAGCCTTAAAGAAATGATCAAAACCACCAAAGAAGGTGGGTTTTTTTATTGTTAATTTCCTAAAATGATTCCGGAAAAAATTGAGTTTCGACGATGTTATAATTATTAATTAAGTAACTAAAGATTATTAACCTATAGTTACGACAGTGAACTACAAACATAATTCACATGTACCTTGAATTAATATATGTGAATGCATAATATCGCGATTTGGAATTTTTGGAATTAGAACTGATTCTGACAAACAATCCATTCTTCCACAAGTTACACATTCAAAATGTGGATGAACATCAGAGTGAGAAACTTCCGAACATCCATCACATTTAGCATACCATTTGATTCCTTTATTTCCAAGAAAAGAATGTAAAACACCATCATCTTCAAGCTTATCAAGTATCCGATATACAGTAGTCTTATTAACTTTTGAATTTAATCGTTTAATTAATTGAATAACAGAAATAGCATCATGGTTATTAAATTCATTTAATATCATTTTTAATGACTTTGTATTTCTAATGATACCCATAAAATAAAAATTAAATGAAACTTAGTTGCAATAAGAAATTTAAATATATATTTGCAAAAACTTTTAAAGTCCAAAGAAAATTAATTACTGTGAAACATCAAAAAACAAATTATAAAATATTAGTTGCAAAACTAATGTTATTATTTTTAACCATATATACAATTCCTTTAAATGCACAATCATTAAAGGTTATAGATAAAAATACACTAGGACCAATTCCATATGCATCAGTAGAACTTTATGAAATACAAATCCAGTCTTATTGTGATGAAAATGGTGAATATGAATTTGGTTATCTATCAAATACTACTCCTGTAATCATCTCTGCTAACGGATATAAACCAACTAGTTTTATATTCAAGGCTGGTGACACAAGTTCCTATAATATAAAACTAGAAAAATCACATATTTTCTTGAATGAAGTTGTGGTATCTCCTACTACAGGACTTGTTCAAAAAAATAATTTAACTAATGTGACTCTCAAAAAAATAAATCAGACTGATCAAATCATCGCGCCTAACTTAATGGAGTTAATAGCAACTGTACCTGGAGTAAATTCTATTAATACTGGATCCAGTATTAGCAAACCTGTCATAAGGGGTTTATCAGGTTTAAAAGTTGTTACATTTTTAAATGGACTCCGAATCGAAAACCAACAATGGGCAAACGACCACGGTTTAAATTTTACTGATATGGGAATAAAATCAGTTGAAATCGTCAAGGGCCCTTCATCTCTTCTTTATGGAGCAGATGCTCTCGGAGGTGTATTATATTTTACTGATGAAAATTATCTTCCACCAAATTCATTCAATAGTTCATTTGAAACTCGATTTGAGAGTAACTCCATGTCGTCATTTAATATTGCAAGAATAAAACTAGCGACTGAGAAGATTAGATTTAATGTTTATGCGGGATATAAAAGTGCTGCAGAGTACCAAATCCCGGATGGAGACTTTGTTAAAAACTCAAGTTATAATCGTAAAAGTTTAAAGGCATCTGTAGGTTATAACAAAAATAATTGGATATTAAATTTAAGATATAATTATAACTCAAATGAAAATGGCTTACCTGGACACACTCATTCTTTAAATCCAAGTCCAGAAGAATTTTTATTAGAAATCCAACACAGAGATAGAATTTTACCTCTTCAATTAATTGAAGATCATTATCTATCAATTGAAAACAAACTTATCCTTTCAAATCAGTCAGTTATTAAATTCAATACCGGATTTACTTCAAACAGCATTACTGAATTTGAAGAAAAAGTTACAATCCCAGGGATTTCAATGTTATTAAATAACATTCCTTATAATTTTTCTTACACGTCATACATAAATGAAAATATTAAGTGGATCTCTGGTGTTCAAGGTATGCTGACAAAAAACTCTAACGATGAATCTGCAGAATCCAGCTTAATACCAAATGCATCATCTTATGACGTAGGAAGTTATTCTCTTCTTCAGTACTCGAAATCAAAATTCGAAACTCAAATAGGATTAAGATATGATATCAGAGAAATAGATGCTGGGGATTTACTCTCAAAGAATTTTTCAAAACTTAATGGATCATTTGGACTCGTTTTCCAAAAAGGATTATATACTTTAAGAACTAATTTTAGCTCTGGATTCAGACCCCCTCACTTGAGTGAAATGTTATCATATGGTGTACATCACGGCACAAATAGATTCGAAATAGGTTCACAAGATTTAGAAAGTGAATTTGCAAACCAGTTTGATATTTCTTTAGACTATGGAACTGAACACATCAATTTTAATATTAATCCTTTTTATAATCATTTTCAAAACTATATTTATGTTGCTCCTACTGCAGATTTTATAGATGGATACCAAGTTTACGAATATACGCAAGCATCTTCTGCAAGAACATATGGTGGTGAGATATATTTTCACTACCATCCTCACTATGCTCATAGACTTCACATAGAGCATGATTTATCTTATGTTATTGGTGAAGATAATAATAGCAATCCCTTACCATTAATTCCTCAAACAAGATTAAATTCAAACCTCAAATATGAATTTACTCAAAGTGATAAAAAATTTCAAATTAAAACAATTTTACTTCAAAGATCTCAGTTCTTTGATAAAAATGATGTTTCAACTTTTGAGACACCATCAGATAGTTATGAGATATACAATATTGAAGGAAACTTCTCTTACTCTGGAAAACAAAAAATGTTAATGAAATTAGGAGTTAGAAACCTATTTAATACAACATATATTAATCATTTATCTAATTTAAAAGGAATTGGTTTACCAAGTGCGGGAATCAACTTTTATATTTCAATCAATTATTTAATTAACTAATTTTCAAAAAAATGAACAAAAAATTATTTACGATCAAGAATTTGATTTTAAGTTCTGCACTAGCTTTCATGACTTCCTGTAGTGATGATAAAGAAACATGTGCTGACTGTCATTTAGTTGTGATGAATGCTGACGGATCTGAAACTGAACTATTAGATTTAGAGGAATATTGCGGTGATGCTCTTCATGAAATTGAGGAAAATGGTTATAGTTTTCAAGATACTATTTATGTAGATTCAGATGGAAATACACTTGCAACACCTGTAGCACCGGGAGATGCAGTAGAAGTACACTGTGGAGAAGAACACGACCATGATGGTCATGATCACTAGAAAATAAAACATTTAAAAAAAGCTACCTTAAAAGTAGCTTTTTTTAAATGTTTAAATAAGTGTAAAATTAATGCAACATAGTTGTAGCAGAATTTATTAATTATTAGATTCGTTGTCTTATTTAGTGATGAATAAAATGAAATTAGCAATAAACAATTCAGATAGTATAGGTGCATTGGCAAGTGGACTTTGCCTAATACATTGTCTTGCTACACCATTTATTTTTGTGGTACAATCATGTGCGGCAACTTGCTGTGCTTCGGCTCCATCATGGTGGATATGTTTTGATTATTTCTTTTTAACTATTTCTTTTTTTGCAATCTTTAAATCTACAAAAACAACACAATCAAATTTCATAAAATATTCATTATGGAGCCTATGGTTTCTATTGTTTTGCTTAATTACCAATGAAAGTACTCAAGTATTTCTAATCAATAAAAATGTCTTATACCTTGTTGCTATATTACTTTCATCTCTCCATATATACAACCTCAAATATTGTCAATGTAATGACAATAAATGTTGTGTAAATTGAACACGAAATAATTTTAATTCAAAAACAATAATTATTTAGCTACTACGTTAAGTAAATAAATCACATACAAATCAGTTTTCAGGAACTTTTTGTTTAAAAAAACTTAATGCATGATTCGACTTAACAAAGCTAAATTATATTGTTCATTATTTCTTTCAGCCTTATTTTTAATTGGATGCTTAAATACATCAAAAACAGATTTAAACATCATTCATATCTCAGGCCAAATTATCAACCCTGTTTTAGATAATATTAAATTTGAATCAACGGATTCTACTTTTACCGTTGAACTTACAAAAGATGGCAATTTCACATTTTCCTTCGCTACAGACTCATCATTGTATTTAAACCTTTCTCATGGAGAATATACATCAATGTATGTAAAACCTGGTGACAATATAGAATTGTCATTAAATACTGACGAATTTGATGAAAGTATCAATTATAAAGGCAGTGAAGCATCGAACTTCTTGGCAAGAAAATATTTAATACGAGAGCAATTTAACTTTTATTCAAAAGATTTTTATTTGGGTAGTACAGAAGACTATAACCTTTTACTAAAAGATTATAAATCCTCGATTCTTCAGGCTGGTAATTCTATCTCAGATACAGCCTTTATGAATCAACAGTCTAATGAATTAGATCGTCAAATAAAATATTTTATGGATAGTAAAGAAGAATTGATGACTTCAAATGAAGCAGATGTAAGAGAGTTCATATTTGAAAAAGGCAATCTTACAAATGAAAAGTATAACTGGTATGCCATTGAAGATACTATGGATATTGAAGTTTTTAATAATTTAATTTCAGAATACGAAAACAGTGTTAAATTACTTATAAACAAGCTAATTAAAAGTGATGATTATATTTCTATAGAGTTAAAAAAACTTGAAGAGGATATAGACTATATAAGAAATAGAAAACTATCCATAATTAATCAACCACAAAATGGTGAATCATATATTGATTTTACATACGAAAATACTGCGGGAGAAGATGTTTCATTATCATCATTTAAAGGAAGCTTAGTATATGTAGATGTTTGGGCAACTTGGTGTGGACCGTGTAAAGCTGAAATTCCTTATTTAAAGACTTTAGAACAAGATTATCATGAACAAAATATTGTTTTTCTTAGCGTTTCTGTTGACACCAATAAAGATCAATGGTTAAAAATGGTTCAAGAAGAAGCATTAGGTGGGGTTCAATTATGGGCAAACGGTTGGAGTCAAATAACAAAGGATTATGCAATTTTTGGCATTCCAAGATTCATGCTATTTTCTGAAGATGGAAAAGTAATATCAAATGATGCTCCTCGACCATCTAATGAAGAAACCAGAAAATTATTTGATAAATATTTAGCGGGAATATAGGTCAATCATTGGAACTTTTTGTTTCTAAAAACTCAAAAATATACGTGCAAGAAAATAGCAATGAAAAACTATAGAAAAAATCTTCTTCAGGCATCGTCATCAAACGAAGACCAAGATTTTCTGAATCATTGTACCAAACAGGTGGTGACACAGAATCTAATAAGCCAGTTAAAACACCATTGACTAATAAAAAAGGGCCTAAAGAAATAAGAATAAAACTATATAAAAAAACAGAAGAGGCTAAAACTAATAAATACGTACTCATTTTACCCAATATTTTTTAGGAACAATTAGCATCCCAAAACATGTAGCCCCATGCTTATGAAGTGTTTTGTGGTGTACTTTATGAGCTCTTCTGATGGTTGTAATATAATTTCCCTTTAATTTTTTTAAAAACGGTAGACGTCTATGAATAATAATTTCATGAACAATAAAATACGCAAGTCCATAGCATGCTATTCCAATTCCGACAAAAAGTATGGCACTCAAATCTTGCAAGCCAATATATATAAATGCTATAGATGGACAGGCAAATATTAAAAAGAATAAATCATTTTTTTGGGTCTTTTTTTTATGATCTACTTGATGATGATCCTTGTGTAAATACCATAAAAACCCATGCATAATATATTTATGTGTTGCCCAAGAGACAAATTCCATAGCTAAAAAAGTTCCAAGAACAATTAAAAATGAGATCATATAAAACCAAATTTACTTTTTAATAAGGTCCCTAGTACCAAATACATTTTTCTAAAATTATGAATTCGTATTCTTTGACTTAAAATTTTTGAATATGAAATCGATTGAATTTTTTCAAACAACTTATAATAATACACATAAGTTAAATAAACTCCTGCCCTAGATGATTTAGGGAGTTTTTTTACGCCTATTAAGGCATGTGCAAAATCTTTTTGAATATCACGTTCTATATGGACTTTATCATCTAAACTAAAAGTATTCATATCCACATTAGGGAAATATGTTCTGCCAAGATTACTATAGTCTGCTTTAATATCTCTTAAAAAGTTGATTTTTTGAAATGCAGAACCCAAACTCATCGCATGGGGTTTTAATTCGTTATATTGAATCTCATTACCGTTCAAAAAAACTTTCAGACACATGAGCCCTACGACCTGAGCAGAGCCTAAAATATATTTTTCATATTTTGACTTATCATAAGTAGTTGGATTCAAATCCATCTCCATACTGTTTAAGAAAGTATCTACTAAATCAAGATCAATATTATAAGAATTAACCACATCTTGAAAACTATTAAGAATTGGGTTCAAACTTATCCTATCTTTTATAGCCTCATATGTATCATGCTTAAATTTTAACAGTAAGGTCTCCTTATCAAAATCATGAAAGGTATCAACAATTTCATCTGCTAGTCTAACAAAACCATAAATAGCATAAATGGGCTTATGAAGCTCTCTATCTAAAGCTTTTATTCCAAAAGAAAAACTTGTACTATAAAGTTTTGTTGTTATTTCACTACTCCTGTAGCTTACTGTGTCAAAAATCTCTTTCATGATCATTTAGACATATGATTCATAACATAATTAGCAACCACATTTCCAGAAATAATGGAGGGAGGAACACCAGGACCAGGAACAGTTAATTGTCCTGTATAAAATAAGTTGTGGATATGCTTATTAATAATTTTAGGTTTTAAATTTGCTGTTTGAGATAGAGTGTTAGCTAAACCGTAAGCATTCCCTTTAAAAGAGTTATAATCTTGAATAAAATCATTAATACAATAACTCTTATTATATTCAATATATTTTGCAATTTCTTGACCACAATACCGCTCCATTCTTTTTATAACTTTAGAAAAATAGGTTTTTCTAATAGCGTCTGTATCTTTCATGCCAGGAGCTATTGGGATAAGAAAGAAAAGATTTTCTTTATTCTCAGGTGCGACACTAGCATCTGTTTTAGATGGACAACAAGCATAAAAAAGAGGTTTTTTAGGCCATTGCTTAGTTGTATATATTTCATTTGTGTGTACATCTATATCTTCATCAAAAAATAGATTATGATGTTCTAACTTATCTATCTTTTTATTTACGCCAACATAAAAAATTAAACATGATGGTGAAAGAACTCTCTTATTCCAATACTTCTGGGAATAATTACTTAAATGTGCTGGCAATATTTCTTTATCTATATGATGATAATCTGCAGAACAAATAAGTGAGTCAACTTTGCATTCCTGAGAATCTGTTTTAACAGACACTACTTTTTTATTTTCTACAACAATCTCTTTTATTTCAGAATTGAGATGAAATTTAACTCCTAAATCTTTACATACTTGTGCCATTCCATCAATAACCTTAGCAAAACCTCCCATAGGATAAAATGTACCTTGTTTTAATCCAGAATAAGCCATTAAGCTATACATTGCAGGGGTCTTTGCTGGTGCTGTACCTAAAAACAAAACAGGAAACTCAAGTAGGGCAATCAAAAAGGGGTTTTTGAAATATTTTGCAACATGTTTTCTGTAAGATTTAAAAATTTGTAAACGAAAAACATTACTTATAACTTCAGAAGTACAAACTTCTTTTAAAGAAACTCCTGGTTCATAAACTAACTTATTTATTCCAAAATTATATTTAAACTCAGCCTCTTCCATAAAAGAAAGTAACTTCTTTGAAGAACCAGGTTCATAGGATTCAAAAAGCGCCAAGACTTCATTCCAATTGCTACTTAATTTGAGAGTATGTGCTTCAGGAAAAATTATTTGAAAACCAGGATTAAGTTCAATTAAATCATAATAATCTTTAGGATTTTTATCAAAATCTTTGAAAAACTTATCAAACACATCTGGCATCCAATACCAACTTGGACCCATATCAAATGTGTATCCTTTGTCTTTAAATTGCCTTGCTCGACCTCCTATAGTGTCATTTTTTTCAAAAACATGAACTTCGTGTCCTTCTTTTGCCAAATATGCAGCAGTACTTAAGCCAGAAAAACCAGTTCCTATGACAGTATATTTCATCTACATTTAATTTTTACACAAAGATATTAATTCAATAATCTATTCACAAGAATGAAAAACAATTTCAGAAGACATCATAAATCAAATTAACTATTGATAATGAGAATATCAAGATAGTTTATATTTGCAATCTAAATATTAGATTATTCTATTAGAAGTTATGAGAAAAAACAGAATCGAATCAATTGATTTCCTGAGAGGATTAGTAATGATTATTATGGCATTAGATCATGTAAGAGACTACTTCTTTTTTGGATCTTTTACATCTAACCCCACAGATCTTGATTCTACTACCCCCCTACTCTTTTATACTAGAATAATAACTCACTATTGCGCACCTGTTTTTGTATTATTAACTGGTACATCTGCATACCTTTATGGAGTAAAAAAAGATAAAAAAACTTTATCTAAATTTCTTTTAACAAGAGGTATTTGGCTTATTTTTTTAGAAATCGTCATTAATAATTTTATATGGTTTTTTGATCCATCTTATTCATTTATTGTTTTACAAGTAATTTGGGCAATTGGATTTAGTATGTTATTCCTTTCAGGAATTATTTATTTTTCAAATAAAATCATTTCTATTATTGGATTGGCAATTATATTCCTTCATAATCTATTTGATGTTTTTGTTTTTGAGGGAAATAGTCTAGATGCGATTGTTTGGTATTTTCTTCACCAACAATCCCTAATTAAAATTTCAGATTATACAAGTTTAGTATTCGGATACCCAATAATTCCATGGATAGGACTAATGGCTTTAGGCTACGTAATAGGATCACTTTACACTAATTATCAAACTAAAGATCGAATAGCACTACTAATGAAATACGGAATATATTCTATTTTAACTTTCCTAATTCTCCGGCTCACAAACTTTTATGGTGAGCCTAATCCTTTCGGTATTCAAAAAAATATTACATTTTCGATAATGGCCTTATTTAACACAACAAAATATCCTCCATCACTTCAGTATTTATTAATGACCATTGGTCCAGCACTAATAATATTATCTGTAATTGAAAAATACAAGAATAAAGTCACAGATTTTTTTATTGTTTTTGGGAGGGTACCTTTATTCTACTACTTCAGCCACGTTTTGATAATCCACTCATTGGCAATTATCTTATTATTTATAAATAATAAAGACTATAGTATAATGTTAAACATGACTCCATTACTTCCAGATCAGAATCAATTGATGGAATATGGACATCCTTTATGGGTTGTTTATGTTATTTGGTTTATTGTTATATTAATATTGTATCCTCTTTGTTATAAATACATGAAGTACAAATCAAATTCAAAAAAATGGTGGCTAAGTTATTTATAATCTGAACTAATGAGAAGTCTATTTTATACATTTTATTAATCAATGAGTAAAACTGGAGAGATATAATCTCCTAAGTGTAAAAAATAGTAACCTTTATTTATAGATGATAAATTAAGTCTGAGACCATTATATGTTTTTTCAAAAACAAAACCTCCTTTTATTTCTTCTCCTTGAATATTTGTAATTCTTATTAGTGATGATACACCTAAATCTGCAAAATTTAAATGAATAATTCCCTTACTTGGGTTAGGAAAAATTATATTTTGAGCTTTAGCTTCCTTTATGCTGGTCTCAGAGAATTCATTTAAAATATCTACGACCTCCAAACAATCTCCTACATCATAAAAATCAACTGTTATAAAATTTGGAAATTTATCTTTTTCTGATGCGCAATCATAAACACGATTTAATAAATAAGGGTTAGAATTTACTTGTTCAACTTGTTCATTATAAAGTTGTAAATTACCAAGAACCAACTCGAAATTGGTTATAAAATGATTTAAAATAAACAAATCATTCTGAGCATCTCCCCTATTGAAATCACATGAAAAATCATCGATTGACTCATTACTAAAATGAGTTTCTACAGCGTATTCCCAAATGAAATTGAACCATGAAGGTGAGTTTTGAACCTCATTATCAGAAAACAAAACAATTCTTTTATCAAGATCTATCATCTCTTGAAGAGTTGGCCAGCTATATACTTCATCATATTCATAAAGATCTTCAATGATTCCTGAAGTAAATAAAGCATCACTTAATTCATTAATAGAGGAATAATCTTCTAATATAAGTGTGATAACTTCATTAGGATTATTATCAATAAAAAATTTAAATTCATTTAACACATCCGCAAAAAGAGAAGAACCCAATTGAGATATACCATGATATAAAACTAATTGATCATCCTCAGAATAGACATCCAACATAAACGCTCTAACACCATCGTTTAATTGAGATGTAATATTGAAATTTTGATTAGGCAAATAAAACCCAGCTTCAAAAGAACTGTACGCATTATGAGTTGTTAAATAAGCTACTTCATTGTACTTTTTCAAGCACAAAGATTCATAACCATTACATTGAGAGTTCGCTGGAGTAATAATTGTAAAAAATAGAATATTTAATATGTAAACACAAAGTCTCATAAAAAATGAAAACAAAAATACCATAAATAACTATGACACACCTTAAATTTATCGATTCATTTTTATACAATAATAAGCACTAAATAATTTCGTATATTTAATTTCTCTAAGCCTCTCATTATGAAATTTTTTCACATATTTTTTAGTGTTTTATTTTGTTTTTCTAGTCAATTCTTAATAGCTCAAATTCCAAACGGAACTATAGCTCCTAACTTTATTTTAACTGACATTGATGGCAATTCACATGAGCTTTATGATTACTTAGATCAAGGAAAATCTGTATTATTAGATTTTTTTGCCGTTTGGTGCGCCCCTTGTCAAAGCCATGCATCAACACTAGAAAGTGCTTACCAAGCATATGGACCTAACGGATCTAACTCTATGATGTTTTTAAGTCTAGAAGCTGAAAATTCAACAACAGATGCTCAATGTAACAACTATGGAGGTTTTCCATGGAGCTCTATTATCTCTTACCCCATTATTAATAATACTGCAAATGTACCTAATGAATACGCTATAAATTATTACCCATCTGTTTTTATCGTCTGTCCAGATAGATCCATTTCAGAAGTAGGGCAGATAGGACTTAATGGAATTGGGAATTTTGTTGATAATAATTGTGAAATGATGATCTATGAAAATGATTTATCTGTAAAGAACATTTCGGTAAATCTTCAAAATTGTGGGGCTGGTGCTCATCCAGTAGTAGAGATTGAAAATGTAGGAACTAATATAGTGTCAAACCTAGAACTTGAACTTTTCTCAAATGGTGTATTGGTAGAATCTGTTTTTTGGCAGGAAAACATTAATCCGAATCAATCTGTTAGCATAGAGTTTTCTTTAATAACAAATTCAAGCTTGTATTCAAATAATATAGAAGTAATTATTCAGGAAGATGACAATACCGCAAATAATAATTTAACAACTCTATTTAATCTCTATCAATTTATTAATGGTAGCATAGATTTCACACTTTACTTAGACCAACAACCTGGTCAAATATCATGGGAACTTACAGACGCATATGAAAATACACTTTATGAAGGTTCTGGTTATGGTGTGGCTTTAGGAGAAGAATACGAATCATTTAATTTACCATCTAATGCATGTTATACATTTAAAATATATGACAGTAATGGGGAGGGGGCAGTTTCTTATTCATTAAGTAATGGTGCTAATACTATTAGCGGAAATGATATTGGCAGTTTTGAAAGTATTAATTTTTATGTTGGAGAAATCCTTGGATGTACAGATCAAGGAGCAACAAACTTTAATCCAAATGCAACACAAAATGATGGATCATGTATTATGCCCATCACTAGTCAAGATATCGATCTACCGGTAGGGTGGAGTATATTTTCAACCTATATAGAAACAGAAAACATGAATGTTATCGCTTTTTTAAGTGGAATTCAATCTCATATTATCCTAGTAAAAAACTTCCTAGGCGAGGCATATCTTCCGGAGTGGAACTTTAATGGAATAGGGAATATTGAATACCACCAAGGATATCAAGTGAAAACAAATCAAGAGTGTACAATCAACTTACAAGGAGAATATTTTAAACCAAATGAAAACCCAATTTATTTAGAAGCTGGGTGGAATATAATTTCCTATTTACGCGCTTCTCCTTCACCTGCAGATTTAGTTTTTCAAGATCTCATATTACAAGGTAATATAGTCATTGCTAAAGATGAACTTGGTGCTGCTTTTCTTCCAGAGTGGAATTATAACGGCATTGGTTATCTACAAGCTGGTAAAGGATACCAACTTAAAACTAATGTGTCTGACATTCTTAATTATCTTTCAAATGATCAGCAGTACGAATAAAACATCTAACTATTTTTATTTCATAATAGACTACTTTTTATAGAAAAAAATCCCTTTAAATATGAAGAGACTTTTTAGAGTATTTATAATACCATATTTACTGATATCAAGCATAATAATATCTTGTAGTGAACCAACTACAATAATACTATCTAAGGCATCTGACAACTATGTTAATTGGATTAAAGATAAAAATACGGTAATTCTAGATGCCTATAGGATTTCAAATACCGATAGTATTTTAGCATTAGCAGATGGTATTATAATAACTGGAGGAGAAGACATTAATCCGTTGTTATATAATGATACAACTAACCTAAAAGTTTGTGGTGAAATAGACCATAGACGGGATACGCTCGAAAAAAAACTTTTTGATTATGCGTTTGAAAATAAAATTCCATTAATGGGTGTTTGTCGAGGCATGCAAATGATTAATGTTGCTTGTGGTGGAACGCTTTACGGCGACATCCCATCAGAAATAGGCACGGAAGTGATACACAGAAATAATGGCGAAGTGATGCATGAAATTACATTAACAGAATCCTGTCCTCTTATTTTCCCAGTAGGCCAAGATACATTTATGGTCAACTCATGGCACCATCAAGGTTTAAAAAACATACCTGATGGAATTAATATTGTTGCCAGATCCTTTGATAATCTTCCTGAAGCTATTTATGTCGATGAGAAACTTCATCCCTTTATGATTGCTGTTCAATTTCACCCTGAAAGACTTGGTAGTGATAATCCTATTTATAAAAGAATGCGAAGCAATTTCTATAAAGCAATTCAGAAGTAAAATAAAATACACATACTAAAAAACAAGATGCATTTTAGTGAGCTTAATGGCAATGGCTAAAAGAACAATCCCAAAAATACGTCGCAGCACATTAATACCTCCCTTACCAAGCAAACGCTCAATTTTACCAGTCGATTTTAAAACAATATATACAAATACTAAATTCACTAAAACACCTACTATAATATCATTAATTGTATAAGTAGATCTAAGTGAAATTAAAGTAGTTAGTGTTCCAGATCCTGCAATAATTGGAAATGCTATTGGTACAATAGTACCTGATGTATCTCCTTCATCAGATTTAAATAGCTCAATATTCAAAATCATCTCTAACGCCAATAGAAAAATAACAAAGGCACCTGCTAGGGCAAAAGATGCAATATCAATTCCAATTAAATTTAATAATCGTTCACCTACAAATAAAAATAAAATCATTATAAAACCAGAAACCAAGGTCGCTTTTCCTGACTGAATATGTCCCATCTTAGATCTTAAGCCAATAATTATTGGAATAGAACCTAAAATATCAATAACTGCAAATAAAGTAAGTGTAACTGTAAGTATGTCAGCAAAATTCATGATTATTAATTTATGAGATTAATTGAATGTCAAAAGACATATTTCTTAAATCCTCCCAAAAAGTTCTATAAGATTTATTAACTACCTCAGGATTATTTAGAGTAACCGATTTACATTTTAAAGCTAAAGGGGCTAAACTGAGTGCCATACGATGGTCGCCATAGGTTTCAAAATTAAAATTTTGGCTTGCATCTATAGATTTAGCATTAACCTCTAAGGACTCATTATTAGTGATTTTAACCTTAGCACCACATTTTTCAAGCTCATTTTTTAAAGCCATCAAACGATCGGTTTCCTTGTTAGGCAAGCTTTTTAATCCTGTAAGTTTCATTTGTACACCTAAACCACAAGCTGTTGCGGCTAATGTTTGAGCAAGATCTGGGGTCTTTAAACAATCTAATTCCAATAGTTTCGGAAGCTCAAAACTAGGCTTTTTACGAAGTGTTAAAACACCCTGTTCAATATTAGAATCGACCCCCAACAGCTCAAAATAGTACATCCCTTCCTGATCACCTTGAACCGAACACTCATCTACCTGAGTAAGTTGAATACATCCAGAATCACTCAAAGCCACCAACTCAAACATGTAAGATATAGAAGACCAATCAGATTCTACTCGAGCAATATTATTTTGGTAAGCACCAGGAAGAATAGTAATTGTGTTGCCTACCCATTGATATGGCACACCTTGTTTTTCCATTAAATTTAATGTCATTTCAATATAAGGTCGAGATAAAATCTCTCCAATCAAATTCAATTGAATTCCTTTTTCAAAATAGGGCGCTATCATTAAAATGGCAGAAATAAACTGACTGGAAACATCAGCCTTCATTTGCAGTAAGCCACCCTTCAATTTACCTCCCCTAATTTTTATAGGAGGAAATCCTTCATTTTCTAAATACTCAATATCAGCACCTAACAAACAAAGAGCATCGACCAAACCTTTAATAGGACGATGTTTCATTCTTGTTGCACCTGTAAGAATCACTTCAGAACCTCTAAGAGCATAATATGCTGTTAAAAAACGCATCGCCGTTCCAGCAATCCCAACATCTATGGTCGTCTCTTGTGAACACAATGCTTTTTGAAGCACAGTCGTATCATCAGAATCTGAAAGATTTTTTAACTCATTCTTAAACCCCGATAAGGCCTGAAAAATAAGTAATCTATTTGATATACTCTTTGAACCAGTTAAATGAACCTTACCATTAATTAATGGACTTTTTATTTGAATTTTAGCATTCACAATAAAAAGGAATTATACATTTTGATAGCCTGCTCAATCTGATCTATAGAACATAATTTATTAAATTCAGCCTGCCCTACATCTTTTATTAAGGTAAAATTAATTTCAGAATCGTCATTCTTTTTATCATTTCTCATCCATTCAATCAATTCCGAAAATTCGCTCTCATCAATTGGAGTTAGTGAAAAATTATTTTGAATTTTTTTTCGAATATCACTAGAGACAGCTGCCTTTAAACCATTTGTCATTTCTGATAAAATGATTTCTACAACCATTCCTATAGCAATAGCCTCTCCATGCAGTAAATCACGGCCTTTTAGTAAAGCCTGACTTTCTATTGCATGCCCTATAGTATGGCCAAAATTTAATGTTTTACGCAAACCTTTCTCTTCCCAATCCTGAAGAACAATATTATTTTTTATAGAAATGGATTGATTAAGGAGTGACAATAAGGCAGCTTCATCTTTTAAATCCACATTCTCTAAAAAAGACCAGTATGCTATATCACATATTAAAGCATGTTTATAGACCTCTGCCAAACCACTCATCCAATGTCTCTCTGATAAGGTTTTAAGAAATTCAGGAACGACAAGTACCAAATCAGGATTTCTAAACAAGCCAATTTGATTTTTGTGGCCATCTAAATCAACCGCTAACTTTCCACCTACAGATGCATCTACCTGAGACAATAGCGTGGTTGGAATATGAAAAAACCGAAGCCCTCTTTTGTATAATGAGGCAATCATACCTCCCATATCACATACCACACCTCCACCTAAATTAACTACCAAGGCATTTCGATCTGCATTAGATTCACTTAGAGTTTTCCATACATCATTACAAATGGAGATGGTTTTATTACGCTCACCAGATTCAATCTCTATTAACTCCGCACCAATAAGCATAGGAACATGCTCTATAAGATAAGGCAAACAGAACTGAGAAGAATTTTCATCGCAAAAAATAAAAACCTTAGAATATTGTTCTTGATAATCTTCAAGAATCACATTAAATTCTTGTAAAACATCATTTCCAATATAAATAGAATACTTATCTGATTGTATTTCCACTGGGTGAAACTTAATTCTATATGCAAAGATAAAAAAGCTAAGAAGACATCATCAAAACAAAGTCAAATAATCGTAGGACATCAAATAAAATAATTAGGAGCTTTAATAGTATATTTGCGAAAGAAAATGACAGGTATGAACTCCTTTGATGATACAGAAATAGCATTTCGATCGAAATCAAAATCAGAACTTCGAAAAGCATATTACTTATTTAAATTAATGGGTAAACCTCTTCTATCTAAATTGGGAGGTCAAATTGCTAATATGGCAATCAAAATGCATATTCCAATCACAGGATTGATAAAAAACACGATTTTTCAGCAATTTTGTGGCGGTGAAAGCATAGAAAATTGTTCTGATAAAATTGACGAACTAGCAAGGCATAATATTGCAACTATTTTAGATTATTCTGTAGAAGGAAAGGCATCAGAAAAAGACTTCAAAAATACAATGGAGCAAACAATTGCAGTACTTAATTTTGCCAATAAAAATAAAAACATACCCTTTGCAGTATTCAAAATTACAGGTCTTGCAAGATTCCAATTACTTGAAAAAATAAACCTCGACAAAGAACTTAGTACTGAAGAACAACAAGAATATAATCGTGTCATTCATCGCATTAATAAAATCTGCAAAAAAGCACATCAATACAAAATACCAATCATGATTGATGCCGAGGAAAGTTGGATTCAAGATGCTATTGACTCTATTGTCGAAAGGATGATGACAACCTATAATAAAGAACAAGCCATCATATTCAATACGATTCAAATGTATCGACACGATCGATTAGATTATTTTAAAAAAATACATCAAGACTCTATAGAAAATGGATACTTTATTGGTGTAAAATTGGTCAGAGGAGCTTATCTAGAAAAAGAAAATGAACGTGCACAAAAAATGGGTTACCCTACACCTATTCAACCTAACAAAGAAGCATGTAACGAAGATTATGAATCAGCTTTAGAATATGCCTGTAAGAATATTCATGGAATTTCTATTTGTGCAGGTACACATAACGAAGAAAGTTCTCTACTCTTAACTCGTCTTATGCAATTGTATGATATTGAGAGGAACAATCCAAAAATATATTTTTCTCAGCTCCTTGGAATGAGTGATCACATAAGCTATAATTTGGCTATTAAAGGATACAATACAGTCAAATATGTTCCATACGGACCGGTTAAAGAAGTCCTTCCGTACCTTATTCGAAGAGCAGAAGAAAACAGATCTATTGCTGGGCAAACGGGTAGGGAACTGAATCTTATTTTACAAGAAATAAAGAGAAGAAAATCAAATTAAAAAAACAGTTATAGACATTTACAATCTGTAACATCTATATTAAGTATAGTAGACATACTATCACAATCATCAACATTAAATTTAGAAAACTTTTGTCCCGCAACTTCAATAAGATACCTCCTACACTTACCACCTACATCGCTCGCTCTAAAATCTACAGCTAAATCTGTATCAAAAAAGATTTGTTCAAATGAGCTCTCCGTCATACTTATGCAATTTAGCTGACAACGTGCCTTTTCTGAAAACTGAAACGATTGACCTCGCAAATGTTTTAAAGTACGTGCGTTTGGCAAATAAGAAAATTCAATGTTTCGATCTCCAAAAAAGAAAATAGACACAATTACGCCTAAACCTACACCTATTAGATATAAAAAAAATCGTCTTAGCACAACTCTAAATTAATGACCCAAAAGAAATCGAATTTCTTTATGCGGTAGATCAAACCAAGTACCAATTCCTCTATTTGTAATGATACCATTGTAAACATATACCCCTCCTCTAATATTTGGAGATCTCAATAGCATCCCTTTCACACCTCCACCTTCACCAACTCCTAAAAGAAGGGGAGCTAAGATGTTACTCAAAGAAAAGGAAGCAGTTTTTGCAACACGCGAAGCAATATTAGGAACGCCATAATGAATAACATCATGCTTAATAAAAGTAGGAGATTCATGGGTAGTAAGTTCTGAAGTTTCAAAACATCCACCCTGATCAATACTCACATCTACGATCACAGACTTAGACTTCATTTTTTGGACCATTTCATCAGAAATAACACATGGCGTTCTACCCTCTTTAGCACGCAAAGCACCAATGGCCACATCAGCTCTTTTTAATGCTTTCTCTAAAACTTTGGGTTGCATAATGGATGTTGCGATTGGGAAATTTAAGTCACTTTGCATTCTGCGTAAACGTGCAACTGAATTATCAAATACACTCACCAATGCACCTAAACCCACAGCAGAACGAGCTGCATATTCAGCTACAGTCCCTGCACCTATAATTACAACACGAGTGGGTTTAACACCAGGAATTCCTCCCATTAGAAGACCTCTACCACCAGAAAAAGTACTCAATAATTCAGCAGCAATAAGTATTGATGAGGTACCTGCTATCTCACCCATTGATCGAACAATAGGGAAAACTTGTGCTTCGTCTTTAATGTAATCAAAAGCAACTGCAGTAACCTTCTTATCCATTAATTTTTTAAAATATTCCGCCTTCCGAGTTTTTAACTGAAGTGCAGAAATCAAACACTGATTATGTTTAAAGTAATCCAATTCTTGAAGTGATGGCGGTTCAACTTTAAGTATAATATCTGCTTCATACACTTCCTTAACATTAAGACATATTTTAGCTCCTGCTTCACTGTACTCTTGGTCTGAAAATGAGCTTGAAATTCCTAAACTTGACTCTACATATACTTTGTGACCATTACTCACTAATAATGCAACAGCCTCTGGAACCAAGGGCACTCTTTTTTCTTGAAAGGCACGTTCTTTTGGAATACCAATAAAAAGCGACTCTCTTTTTGTAGAATGCTCCAGGACTTCAGGCTGAGGCATCAAAAACTCATCATGTAAAAAACTTAAAATATCAGGCTTACTCATTTTCAAGACTTAATTTCTTCTATTGTAAATATATGGTTATTTGCCGTAGACTCGATATGAATCCGCAACAGGTTTTCAGGTAATAAGTTAGCAATTTTTTCCGGCCATTCAATAAAACAATAATGATTGGAATAAAAATAATTCTCATACCCCATATCATAAGCTTCATTTTCATCTTTTAATCTATAAAAATCGAAATGAAAAATAAGTTGATCTCCATGAGTTTCATATTCATTTACTATAGCATAAGTTGGGCTATTAACAGAAGATTTATCTACACCTAACTCTTGACACAAATATTTAATAAATGTGGTTTTACCAGCACTCATATCACCATAAAACGCAATAACTCTATTTGAATACGCTTTTGTAATTCTTGCTGCCAAATCAGGCAATTCTTCAATAGAATTTATAATTACTCTCATTTATTTTGGTGATAATCGAACAAAAGGACAAATCATTTCTTCCATAGAAATACCGCCATGTTGATAGGTGTCTCTAAAATACTTCACGAAATGATTATAATTATTCGGATATGTTAAATATAAATTTTCTTTAGCAAAGATAAAACTTGAAGTCAAATTTACGGAAGGTAAAAAAAACTCCTCAGGATTTTCAATAACCATCACATCTTTAACTTCATACTGCAATCGTTTGCCAGATTTATATCTCAAATTTGCAGATGTTTCTCTATCACCAACTACTTTAGATGGAACACTTACGTTAATGGTTCCGTGATCTGTAGTTATGAAAAGTCGAGAACCACTATCTGCAATCTTCTTAAGCATCTCTAATAAGCTTGAGTTTTCAAACCAAGTTTTCGTTAATGCTCTATAAGACTTATCATTTCCTGCCAATTCTCTAATCATATCCATATCTGTTTTTGAGTGCGACAGCATATCGACAAAATTATAAACAATAACATTTAAATCATTTTGGAGTAAATTATGAAACTGCTGAACCAATTTCTCTCCATATTGTTGTTTGACAACTTTATGATAAACCATCTTATTTGAGCTCAACCCTAACCGCTGCATTTGATCTTCCAAAAACTCTTTTTCATGTAAATTTTTCCCACCTTCTTCATGATCATTTTTCCATAAGTGGGGAAATCGCTTTGAAATATCTAAAGGAGTCAAACCTGAAAAAATGGAATTCCTAGAATATTGAGTTGCTGTAGGTAAAATGCTACAAAAAGTAGATTCTTCATCTATTGTAAACCATTCTTCTATAATGGGTTGAAGTATTTTCCACTGATCGTATCTCAAATTATCAATAAGCAGAAAAAAGCTTGGCTTATCATTTGATAAATTCGGAAATACTTTTTCCTTCATTAAAGTATGAGAAAGTATAGGTGGTTCATCGCCATCTTTTAACCATGACTTATAATGAGACTTTACAAATTTAAAAAACTGTGAATTGGCTTCATTTTTTTGCATTTCTAGAATTTCAAGCATTCCAGAGGCGTCAATTTTATCTAATTCTACTTCCCAATGAACAAGTTTCTGATAAATATCTACCCATTCTTTTATGCTTCGGACATCTAATAAAGCTGTACTAATTTCCCGGAACTCTTTTTGGTAATTTGAAATCACTTTTTCATTTACCAAACGCTTGGTCTCAAGATTTTTCTTGAGAGAAAGTAATATTTGATGAGGATTTACAGGCTTAATGAGATAATCCGATATTTTTGATCCCAAAGCTTCTTCCATAATATACTCTTCTTCACTTTTGGTAATCATTACAACGGGTATATTATGATTTTCATAAATTAGAGACAGTGTCTCTAGACCAGAAATTCCAGGCATGTTCTCATCTAAAAAAATAATATCATAGGCCTCGTTATCAATCATATCCAAAGCATCTTCTCCGTTATTTGCAGTAGCTAAAACATAACCCTTACGCTCTAAAAACAGAATATGAGGCTTCAATAATTCAATTTCATCATCCACCCAAAGTATCTTCACTTTTTCCATAGATATTTATTACTTTAGTTTTTTTATACTAAATCTGACTAAAATTACTAAAATTGAAGGCCATTAATGCCAATAAAACAAAAATTCTTAACGACCCAATTTATGGGTTTACCAACATCTCTGACGATCTAATTTTTAATCTTATTGAACACCCCTATTTTCAAAGATTACGACGCATATCTCAGTTAGGACTGACTTATCTGGTATATCCTGGAGCTTATCACACAAGATTTCATCATGCACTAGGTGCTATGCATCTTATGCAAAAAGCCATTTTAACACTAAAAAATAAAGGCCACGAAATCACTTTTGAGGAAGAACAAGCAGTACTGATCGCAATTCTTCTTCACGATGTGGGACACGGCCCATTTTCACATGCTTTAGAACACAGTATTGTATCCGGAATAACCCACGAAGACATCTCCATGTTAATCATGGATAAACTTAACGAAGAATTCAAAGGAAAATTGTCTTTAGCAATCAAAATATTTAGAAACGAATACTCAAAAGCATTTTTACACCAACTTATCTCAAGTCAATTAGACGTTGATCGACTTGACTACCTCAAAAGAGACAGCTTTTATTCTGGGGTATCAGAAGGCATTATTAATGCAGATCGAATAATTAACATGCTCAATGTAAGTAATGGTCATCTAGTCGTAGATGCTAAAGCTATTTATTCGATTGAAAAATTTATTATTGCCCGTAGGCTTATGTACTGGCAAGTGTACCTTCACAAAACTGTTTTATCGGCAGAATTCACTTTAGTTGAAGCATTAAAAAGAGCTAAAGCTTTAGTAAAAGAAGGTGTAGACATCTTTAGTACTTCAGCATTACGACAATTTTTACAAAACAATCATTCACTCGAAAATTTCAACACCAACCCCAAACTATTGGATTTATTTTGTCAACTCGATGATATTGATATCATGAGCTCTATCAAAGAATGGACTCACCACCCAGATACTGTATTATCAGTTCTTAGCAGGAACATTATTGAAAGAAAGCTGCTAAAAATTGAACTTCAAGACAATAAATTTGACACTTCATACATTAATAAAATAAAGCTTAAAGCAGCAAAAATTTACGACATTAATTCAGAACATTGTTTGCATTTAGTCTTTACAAATCAGATAGACAACAAAGCCTATAACCCCAAAAAGGATAAAATAAATTTACTTTTTAAAGATGGCAGAATTATGGATATTGCAGAGGCAGCTGACCAACTAAACATATCGGTTTTAGGACAAACGGTTACAAAACATTTTCTATGCTATCCAAAAGACTGTATCATCTAGAAAAATTGTAATTTAGCGGCGTATGGAATTTACAATAAGTCAAATTGCAGAAATGCTTAATGGTGAAGTTATAGGCAACCCAAATGTTTATATCAATCAACTCACTAAAATAGAAGAAGGACGCGAAAATTCCTTATCATTTTTATCTAATCCAAAATATACTGAATACCTCTATAAAACGAAATCTTCTGCAGTCATTGTAAATAAAGATTTCGTACCTCATCAACAGCTAAACACAACACTTATAAAAGTTAAGGATGCATATGCTTCTTTTGCACAACTGCTTCGAATCGTTGAGGACTTTCAAAAAAAAAGAGATGGTATAGAACAACCATGTTTCATTGATAAAACAGCAGAAATTGGCAAAAATATTTATATCGGTGCATTTGCATACATAGGCAAAAATGTCCGAATTGGTGACAACGTTAACATTTACCCCCATTGCTTCATAGGAGATAACGTCACAATTAAAAATAACAGCACACTATATTCTGGAGTAAAAATATACCACAACTGTTATATTGAGAAAAACAGTACCATACATTCTGGTTCAGTAATAGGATCAGACGGATTTGGATTTGCTCCAAATACTGACAAAGCCTATGATAAAATTCCTCAAATTGGAAATGTCATCATCAAAGAAGGCGTTGAAATTGGAGCCAACACTTGTATTGATAGAGCTACTATGGGATCAACAATAATACATAAAGGTGTTAAACTTGACAATATGATTCAAGTAGCTCACAATGTAGAAATTGGAGAAAACACCGTTATTGCTTCGCATACTGCAATAGCAGGTTCTAGTAAAGTTGGAAAAAATTGTATGATTGGTGGCCAAGTTGCTATAGCCGGACACCTTACAATTGCAAACAATGTTAAAATTGCTGGTAAAACAGGAATTGCAAAAAGTGTAACAAAAGATGGGAAAGTTCTACAAGGCCCGTTAGCCTTTAATTTAAAAGACTTTCAACGCTCCTACATATTCTTCAGACAATTACCAATGCTCGCAAAAAGAATTGAAAAATTAGAAAAAGAATTCATATTGTAACAAATGGAGCGTCAACAGACTATAAAAAATGAGGTAAGTATTAGTGGCGTTGGTTTACATACAGGCAATAAAGTTACCTTAAATTTTAAACCAGCACCTACAAACCATGGTATTTCATTTAAACGAATCGACCTTGAATCACAGCCTATAATTGAAGCAAGTGCATCATATGTTACAGAGACTGAAAGAAGCACTACCATCTGTAAAAATGGAGTTAAAATTCAAACTCCAGAACATCTTTTAGCTGCCTGTGCAGGCTTAAAAATTGACAACATTTTAATTGAGATTAATGCAGAAGAGCTTCCCATTTTAGACGGAAGTTCTATTGAATACATAAAATGTTTAAAAAAAGCGGATCTTCTTAAACAAAATGCGATACGAAAGTATTTTGTTATTAAAGAAGAAATAAATTTTGAAGACCCAGAAACTGGAGCGAAAATTCAAGCATTACCTGCAGATGAGTTTAACATAAGTATTCAAATCGATTATGAATCTAAAGTTTTAGGAAATCAAACAGCAGAATTAAAAAATATTGAGCAGTTTGAAACCGAATTTTCCAATGCTCGAACATTTTGTTTTTTACATGAACTTGAATTACTTTCAGACAATGGCCTTATAAAAGGAGGCGATTTAAATAATGCTATTGTTTATGTTGAACGAGAAGTAGATGAAGACGAATTAAAAAGACTTGCAAAATTATTCAATAAAAAATCAATTAAAATTTCTAAAGATGGTTATTTAAATAACTTAAATCTTAACTACAACAACGAAGCAGCAAGACATAAGTTACTCGACGTCGTTGGAGATTTAATGCTTATCGGAATGCCCATAAAAGGTAAAATTATTGCCCACAAACCTGGTCACTTACTTAATACTACATTTTCAAAAATTATGAAAGACCTAATTAAAAAAGACAAAAATAAAGCACCACATTACGATGCTAATGAAAGTCCTGTGATGGATATTCATCAAATCATGGAAACACTACCTCACCGTCCACCATTTTTATTGGTGGATAAAATTATTGAATTAACAGATACTAGAGTCGTAGGTTTAAAGAATGTAACCATGAATGAACCCTTTTTTCAAGGACACTTCCCAGGTGCACCTGTTATGCCTGGGGTACTTCAAATTGAGGCTATGGCTCAAGCTGGGGGGATACTGGTTCTCAACACCGTTCCTGATCCAGAAAACTATTTAACCTATTTTATGAAAATTGATAAAGTTAAATTTAAACAAAAAGTTCTACCAGGAGACACTTTAATCTTCGAAATGGAGTTAATAAGTCCTATACGACGAGGTATTTGTCATATGTTTGGCAAAACTTTTGTAGGTGAAAAATTAGTTATGGAAGGCGAACTAATGGCACAAATAGTTAAAAAAAATTAATATGAAGCAACCACTTGCTTTTATACACCCCGATGCAAAAATCGGAAAGGATGTCATCATCGAACCTTTTACAACAATAAATAAAAATGTTGAAATTGGCGAAGGTACATGGATCAGTTCTAATGTTACCATTATGGAAGGGGCTCGTATTGGAAAAAATTGCAGGATTTTCCCAGGTGCAGTAATATCTGCGATTCCTCAAGATTTAAAATTTGGTGGAGAAGAGAGTATCGCAAGTATCGGTGATCACACTACAATTAGAGAGTGTGTTACTATCAATAGGGGGACAAGTGCCTCAGGAGAAACAATTGTTGGTGACCATTGCCTACTCATGGCCTATTCTCATGTAGCACATGATTGTATAATCGGAAATCATTGCATAATAGCAAATAGTGTAGCAATAGCCGGACACGTCGCACTGGGAGATTATGCAATTTTAGGAGGGCTATCTGCTGTTCACCAATTTGTTAAAATTGGCGCACACACTATGATTTCAGGAGGAACATTAATTCGAAAAGATATTCCACCATTTGTAAAAGTAGCAAAAGAACCCGCTTCGTTTGTTGGAATTAATTCAATAGGACTTCAAAGAAGGGGCTTTAGAGCAGATAAAATATCTGAAATACAAAATATTTACCGCTACTTATTACAGTCAAATCAAAATATTTCTCAAGCTGTAAAATCAATTGAGAAAGAGTTTAGCAACTCTAAAGAAAAAGAGAAAATTTTAGGTTTTGTTGAAGCATCAGAACGAGGTATAATAAAAGGATACTCCTCTAAATAAGTGTCATTAAGTCTTATAAATATTGCTAAAAAGTATAATAGAGACTGGGTATTTCAAAATGCAAATTATAAATTTGAAATACCTGGGACTTATGTTATTCAAGGACCCAACGGTTCCGGAAAATCAACCTTTCTGAAAATTCTTTCTGGATTTTTAACACCTACTGAAGGAGAGCTTAAACTCCTGATCAACTCAATTCATATTGCATCCGAAAACTGGTCAAATCATATTGCTTACGCGGCGCCTTATTTTGAATTAATTGAGGAAATGTATCTAGAAGAATTTGTTTCGTTTTATATTAAATTTAAACCACTTCAAAAAGGTATTTCACAATACGATTTAATTAAAATCGCTTATTTGGAGGGAGCAAAAGACAAACAAATAAAAAACTTTTCTTCTGGCATGAAACAACGATTAAAGTTGGCACTTGCTTGGCTGAGTGATGTTTCTATTGTTCTTTTAGACGAACCATGCTCTAATCTTGATGCAAAAGGCATAGAATGGTATAAAAATTTAGCAAACGAATATTCGAAAAATAAACTCATCATTGTTTGCTCTAATGATATAAATGATGAATTCTTTTTTTGCGAAAATATCATAGACATGGATAAATTTATTAAAATATCCAGCTAATAAAAAATTCATATCTTGACATTTTAAATTTATACTTATGGCAAGTACTTCAGATATTAAAAATGGTTTGTGTATCAAACACAACAATGACTTATTTAAAATTATAGAATTCCTTCATGTAAAACCGGGAAAAGGACCTGCTTTTGTTAGAACAAAACTAAAAAGTTTAACAAGCGGAAAAGTTTTAGAAAACACATTTCCTTCAGGAGCTAAAATTGAGGCCGTGAGAGTAGAAACAAGAAAATACCAGTATTTATATTCTGAAGACAGTGGTTTTCACTTTATGAATACCGATACCTTTGAACAAATATTTCTTGAAAAAACAATGGTTGGTGGTCATGAATTTATGAAAGAAGGACAAATTGTAGAAGTCGTATTTGACGCTGATGAAGAAAACCCTCTTACCTGTGACCTACCTTCATCTGTAGTTCTTGAAATTACATATACTGAACCAGGTGAAAAAGGGAACACTGCTACAAATGCAACAAAACCAGCAACTGTAGAAACTGGTGCCAATGTAAATGTACCCCTTTTCATCAACGAAGGAGATAAAATTAAAATTGACACTGTAAAAGGAGCTTATCAAGAGCGCGTTAAATCTTAAACTGATACAAGACTTATAAAAAATAGGGTATTAATGCCCTATTTTTTATGCTTCAATTTTTTTGTTTTTAAGATTTAGATCTAACACCACAATAAGAGCAACAAAAGCCCAAATAGGGACTGAGGCCTTATCCATATCTAAAAAATTATTTAAAAGAGCATGACTAAAATATGTAACCAAACCCAAAATACAGGCCATTAACATCCACTGTTCTTGTTTGTCTTCTAATTTAGAATACAAAACTATAGCATTAAAAAAAACGGTTGTTAATAATAACAAAAAAATAAAAAGGCCAGGCCAACCTGTTTCTGACAAAGCACTTAAATACTCACTATGGGCATTACCCATATCACCAGCATTTGTACTTATAACAGTTTTCTCATAATAATTTTGATAAGGCGCATAATGAAACTGATAAGTCCCTGGCCCCCATCCCAAATGAGGCCGCTCTTGAAAAAGTCGTATCGCCGACTTCCACCTATTAATACGTTCTAAATTTGAAGCATCTGTAGTCACATTTGACATAGACTCTATATGTTCTAAAAAACTGTCAGATGAATCCTGACTATTTTTCTCAAGTACCATTAAAATATCTGTTTGAAATATTATAATAAAACTTGTAAAAAAAATGAGGAATGAAAGGAGTAAAGAAAAACGTATTCTGAGTTTCATAATAATATAAACACACAATGCCAAAACGCAGCTCAGCCAAGCAGCTCTTGTATAAGATAATATTAATGCAATAATTAACAATATAAACACAAAAGTAAAAACCAATTTGATGGCTTGAGTATCACTAAATTTTGTCAAATAATATGAGAAAGGTAAAAGAAGCGCCAAAGCCATTCCGTAAGAAGTGTGGTCTTTAAAAAATGGAGACATAACCCAATGCGCTACCTCATGTTCAAATCCCTTAGCTGAATGCTGAACTATCGTATACAATGCAACTAAAGAAAGACCTGCTAAATAAGCTTTAACAAAGCTATGAACATTAGACTTTTTCTGAAACCAAGCATATGCCAAAACATAAAAGCTGCTAATGAACCACAACCTGGTAACTAATAATTTTAAAGAAACTATAGGCATCGAACTACTTATTGAGGTAAACAACAACCAAAACAAATAAGCACCAATAGCAATTGAAATTGGATGGGTATACAATCCTTTAAAAAGAGCCTTATCACTAAACATCTTAACCCAGGCAACAATCATTAAACCGAAAAGTAAAGGCTCTGTTGGCAGTGCCATTTCAATACCTATGGGATTATAAATACCCAATTCTTTTAAGCTTGTAGATAAAGGAGTTAAAAAAGCAACTGTAGTTAAAAGTAAATCCAAACGCAATAATGCCATTGTAATTACCGCTAAAAGTAGAGGAATTAACATGCCCCAATACCGCTCATTACCAATTAAATAGGTGTTAGATACAACAAAAGAAACAAGAGCTAATAAAAAGAGATATGAACTGTATTTCTTAAGCAAGATCTGAAGTTGATATGGTTTGACGGATATACAAAAGCAATAGAGTCATTACAAAAGTTGCCATACTAGACATAAACACAATGAGCCATCTTATTGGATAAGATTTTTTATCAGCAGCAAAAGCTCTATTAATCACAAATCTGTTTGTAAGCTCTGCATCAAGTTCTACACGAATATTTTCTTTTTCGAGGCGAATTATTTCTAATTGCTCTTGAACCAATTCTAACTCTTCAAACAAGCGGAAATAAGCGCCTCCATATTGAGCCAAATGACTAAATTCCTTTTTTAATGCTCTAGCTCCTGCTGTATTTCCTTTAGACAATGCTTGAGCATAATATTCTGTTAGCCTTTCAGCCTGTAATGAAACATCAAGAACTCCATGGGTTCTTAATACTTCTAATGAATCGTATATTGAGAACAAACGCCTGGTGAGCTCTTCATCTCTTCGCTCTAAAATAACAACTGCTTGTTCAGCTCGTTCTCTCTTAACACGTTTAACGACCACATCAATTAAATCAACCACGCGATTAGACATGGCAGCTGCAAGCTCAGGATTCTCATCCAAAACTTCAATCTCAATAGACATCAATTCTGTACGCTTAAAACTAAAGTGATCATCAAACTCTAAATTCATCCAAGTTTTAGCATGTTTATCTTCTGGTTTTATATCATAATGTTCAAACAAATTGAATTCTTCAATAATTCGATTTTGCATCTCATCAGAATTTAAAATCTGAAGTAGACGTTCTGCTTCCAACTCCTCACCAAACTCTAAAACATCCTTACGATATGGGTTATGTTCAACCAGTAAGGCTTGTGAAATAGAATTTGTAGTGGTTGGATAAATAACGGCTGTAGATTTAAACTTAGGCGTTATAATCAAAGGCGATGAAACAACTGCAGCTAAAACAGAAGCAATTAAAGTGAAAATCACTAATGGTTTCCGCCATTGGTATAAATCTAATATAATATTTCCTGAATTAGATAGGGACGCTTTACTCATGGTTATTTAATTTAATTTCACCCAAATATACAACTAATCAACAGGTTTGCACATTACACAAAAAAGGCTTTACAAACATGCCATTCTTACTCATTTCTCACAATATACATCATTCGTTTTATTGGAATCATTCGAATAAAGGAAGCAAAAACAAAGGAACTTAAAACAAATACAACCATTGCAACAACCCAATTTGAGACATAGTAATAAGAAATATAGGAAATACTTAAAACACCAAATACAAAAAAGAAGAACTGAGTAAAGCCACTAAAAGTCGTACGGATATCAAACTTCTTTTTAGAGACGATGATCTGTACAATAGAAACCATTAATTGTGTTATTAAACTTGCAACTGCCGAGCCTAATGCTTGCCACCTTGGAATAAACAATAAGTTTAAACCGATATTAACAACAACTGCAGAACCTGCCAACAAATTCAGTACTCTTAAATCGCCATTTGCAGTTAATAAGGTTCCAAAAACATAAGTAGAAGAAATGCAAACGAAACAAAACATCAATACAGAAAACAAGTGCACAGATTGATGACTCAAATCGTGGTACCTCCAATTTAAAATTTCTTCACCAAACTGAAAGCATAATACGCTTAGTATAATTGCTCCAGAAAACATTATCTTAAAAGAAATATCTATAATCCCATTTAAAACTTGTTTCTCCTTAATCATTTTAGAGAAAATGGGTAACAATAAAACTGAAAACAAATAGGCAACCATATTTCCGGCTTCAAAGAACCGATAAGCTTGAGCATAA
>Ga0160422_10000289_pt1 | contig 29949 bp, 22 predicted proteins | sample Fk160mmetaG_FD_108192 | JGI IMG/M metagenome (GOLD analysis project Ga0160422, IMG submission 108192) | Marine microbial communities from the Central Pacific Ocean - Fk160115 60m metaG | ecosystem: Environmental > Aquatic > Marine > Oceanic > Photic zone | place: The Central Pacific Ocean...
ATGCCCGTGTTCCGGAGAAAGAACACACCTCTTTCCGCAACCGATTGAAGGAAGCCACCGCCGCAGCGGAATGCCAGCGCTGTCACAAGAAAATGGATCCCTTGGGACTTCCCTTCGAGCGCTATGACCACTACGGGCGGTTGCAACGCCGGGATGCCGGCCAGCCGGTCGACCCCTCGGGAGCTATAGGACGGACCCGTTTCCCTCAAACCCACGCCGAGTTCCCTTCCCCCGTGGCCATGATCGAACGGCTCGCCGCATCGGAGGAAGTGGAACAGGTCTTCGTGCGCCACGTATTCCGTTACTTTCTGGGACGCAACGAGACCCTCGGCGACGCCAACACCCTTCAGGACGCTCACAGCGCCTACCGAAAGGAAAATGGCAGCTTCCGCTCCCTAATAGCCTCGCTTCTTTCCTCCGACTCCTTTCTCTTGAGACAAAAGAACAAAAATCGACTATGATCAACCGGCGTACCTTCTTTCGCGGAACCACCCTTGGACTCGGGGGACTCTATTTGTCACCTTTTATCCGCCAACTGGAGGCGGCGGGCAAGGGCCCGGCCAAACCGGCCCGCGTGCTCTTCTTCGTACAAGGCAACGGGGTGTATCCGCGCGACGTTCAACCAAAGGGAATCGAATTTCCAAAAAATCCCTCGAAAATTGAGGATCGGCCCTTGGATAATCATGCCATGAGCACGTCCATGGAGCCCTTGGCGCCGTGGGCCAAGAAAATGACGATGATTCACGGTCTCTCGGGTCGCATTGCCCGCGGCAGTCACAATTCGGGGTTTGCCGCCCTCGGTTGCTGGCCCATGAGCAAGAAGGACTATGGGGAAACCATCGACGCCGCCCTCGCCCGCAAACTGGGCGGCATTTATCCGCACGTCGGACTGGGCGTATCGAACAAGGCCATGTCGATCACTTACAACCTCACCTCCGCGGGCAAGGGCAAGGCTTTGCCCACTCTCCTCAACCCGGTGCAGGCCCACAAGCAATTCTTCGCCGCCGGAACCGACGGAGAGGCCCGCAAGGACTTCGACGTCGACACCAACTTGCTCGACTTCATGGCGGACGACGTCAAACGCATGCAAGCCCGCTTGGATGGGTCCGAAAAGGAAAAACTGGAACGCTACCTGAATGCCTTCGAGTCCATGAGCGCCCGCCAGGGAAAGCTCGGGGTCATGGCAAAAAAGATCGCTTCGGCAGCTCCGAAAATCGACCCCCAAACGGGCAGGATCATGGAAAGCAAAACCGGTCCCACCGGTGTATTCGAACGATTGGAAGCCCAGTTTGAAATCGCGGCCGGCAGCATGATCGCAGGTCTGACCAAGGTGGCAACCGTTTCCGGAGGGGCCGGGCCGGATCGAATCGGCCTGTCCTGCATGGCAAGCGAGTTGGGACTGAAGGGGGACGACGGCTACATTGGGGCACACGCCATCGGTCATGGTAATTTTCAGAAATTCGCCGGTATTTCCGGCCCCGATTGTCACGCCCATATCCGCCGCAAGTGCCTCGAACAACTGGCCAATTTCATCCGCCGATTGGAAGCCGTGCCTGAAGGGGACGGTACCATGCTGGACAATACGCTCATCGTATACTTGTCCGACTCGGCCGAGGGTCACCACCCGGTTTGTCACGAATGGCCGTTCATCCTCATAGGCGACCTCGGAGGGCGGCTTAAGCTCGGCAACCGCTACCTGCGCTATCCCTGGTATGGAAACCAAGGCCACCGCACCATCGCGAACCTTTACCTCTCGCTCCTCCACGCCGTGGGCGAAAGAAAAAACACCTTCGGCATCCCCGACTTCGGTTTGAGCGACCTGGACCAAACGGGGCCCCTTGCCGAAATCATGAGCTGAAGTGCCTCGGATATTCTATTTTTCAGTAGCCTTTTTGCTGTTTGCCGGCAAGTCAAGCGCCGAGCACCGGGCGGCCTTGGTATTGGACGTTCATGCCTACGAGGCAGCCGACCTCAAACTGCCCGCCCCGAATTTGCAGCCCTTGCTCACTCGGCTCGAGGCCCACGGCTTTCGCTTTACCGTCATTCGCAACCCCGACAACAACCAGATCAAGCGCGAGGTCGAGGGCTTCGCCACGCGCACGCCCGTCCGAGGAACTGCCCTGGTTTATTTCGTTGGGCGGACCGCGCCCGGAGAATACCTCAAGCAAAAGACCCTTTGCCTGCTCGACGTAAAGAGCAAGCCCGGTCGCGGCTTGGGCGTGAATTTCGTCTTGGATCAATTGCAAGCCAAGGGCGGCAGCTCCCGAAACCTCGTAATCCTCGACGCTCCGGGAGACGTGCCCGCTCCCTTGAAAATTGCAAACCTCCATGAAGACGAATCGGTCCTCAAGAGCCTCGGCAAACCCTCCAAGCCCGTCAGTCCGCCCGACAAGATGATCCCGGGAGGCAAGGCGGGCGACGAATGGGTGGGGCCACGCGGCATGGTATACTGTTGGTGCCCGCCCGGAAGCTTCACCATGGGCAGCCCACAATCGGAAAAAGGGAGATTTTTAGACGAAGAGCAGAGGAAAGTGGATATCCAAGAGGGTTTCTGGATGGCCAAGTACGAGTGGCCTCGTGGCCTTTGGCAGGGAAACTTCAACCGGGCAGCTATTGGCAATCATAAACTCCATCCGGTAAACATGGTCAGCCAGTCCAAGGACACCCTTGCGAGGGAAATCAAACCCATGAATGAGGCGGCCAAAAAATCAGGCCTGCTTCCTCCGAGTTGGGAATTCGGGCTCCCCTCGGAAATCCAATGGGAATACGCCGCCCGGGCGGGAACCACCTCCGCCTTCTTCTTCGGTCGTGACTCGTCACAAATCCACAAGTACGCCAACTTCGCCGACAAAGCGTGGTTCGACACCGGCGAGGTTTACGCCAACCATGCCCATCGCTCTCTTTCCGACGGCCATACCAAACTCGCTCCCGTGGGGTCCTTGCAACCGAACCCATGGGGCCTCCACGACGTCCTTGGCAACGTCGCCGAATGGACCGACGACGCCTTCATGCGAGGCGGTTCATGGGTCTCCATTCCCCAGTATTGCCGATCGGCCCACCGACAAAAGATGGGCGACCGCGACCAGCGAAACTACCTCGGCGTCCGCGTGGTCATCCGCAAGGCATCCACCGCCACCCCCAAGAAAAAATGAAACTCCTCTCCTTCCTTTTTTTGTCCAGCTTGATTTCACTTTCCCTTATCGGGAAGTCCATCTCCGAGGAGGCGGCATGGAAACTCGGATGGCCCACCATGCAAGGGCCCTACGGCAACTACCAAGTGCCGCAAACGAGAACCAAGCTAGTCGACGACTTGTCGGAGGCCAAGTTGCTCTGGGAAAGCGAGACCAGGGACTTTGGTCGGGCCAAGCACACCAGCGGTTCCTTCAAGGGCAAAACCCCGCAAGACCGGGCCCAAAAAATCCGTGATATCCTCGGGCCCAATCCGAAGAAAACGCCCGGTGGCTGGGCCGCTCCGATCCTCGCCGAGGGCAAGGTGTTCACCACCACTTTCAAGCCAGCCGGTAAACTCTACGACGTCCTTGTTCACCCTTCCAACGAGGAGGAGAAACGAAACCCGACCACGGCCAAGGGGCACCTCGAGGCGGATGATCTGCTCATCGCGCTGGACGCCAAAACGGGCAAGACCCTGTGGCGAGCCGCCGAACCAGGCGGTTTCGTCTGGGGAGTGGGCAAACGGATGGGTTTCCAAGTCGCCCCCGTATACCATGACGGGACAATTTTCAGCATGGGCACAACCGGTCGACTCTTTGCCTATCGGGCATCCGACGGGAAGAAGCTCTGGCAAACCGAACCCGAGGAAAGAATGGTCGAGGAGCGGAAAAAGCACCTTGCCCGATCGTACGTTCTGCAGGCCTCGTCCAACTACGGTTGGGTGCAGTCACTAGTCTATGCAGGCAACGTCCTCGTGATTCCCCGGCAAACCACCTTGTTCGGGTTGGATCCCGCCACCGGAAAACGGAAATGGGAACTACAAAAAGTCATCTCCCGCTGGAGCACCCCGACCGTCTGGCGCCATGAAAACAAGGAGTACCTGCTCTGCGCCACCGGAGGCAAGCCTGGCGAAGCCCAGTTGAACCTGATCGATCCCACCGCAGGCAAGGTGGTCTGGACGGTAAACGGTTTGCACTCGACCCAGTTCAACCTCGCCCCCTCCAGCACGCGCGTCCTGGTCAACGTCGGGAGCAAGATCATGAAGGAGAACCCCAATGGCTCCTCTCCGAAGAATGCCAAGGGCGAAGCCCCATTCGGCCTGCTCGGTGCCTACGAGATCTCGCCAAAGGGCGCCACACACGCATGGACCCTGCCCGACAAACCGCATTTCCTGACCCCCACCTGGAGCGACAGCCTGGCCCGCCCCCGAACGGTTCTTCGCAACGGCCACGTTTACCACACCACGGGCGGACCCGACAAGGCCACCGACCGGCGCTTCATCATCGCGAGGGAAGACACCGGCGAGGTCCTGGTCGACGAACCCCGGGAGAACGACTTTTGGTTCCAGTTGATCGAGGACAAGTTGTTGCACTGCATCGACTGGTCCCATGGAAGCCGTGCATCCTTCAACCTCTACTCGGCAAACCCGACAAACTTCAAGAAACTGTCAGGCTCGTGGAAGCCATCACAACCCCTGACCACCAGTTACCAAGTCCTCATGGAGCCTCCGGTCATCGCCGGCCGCGTCTTTTGGCGTACCGAGACGGGAACCATCGTCTGCTACGACCTGCGGAAGGAAAAAAAATAACAGATCCTAATTTTTTAGAACTCGACAAATGGAACGAATGGCTACCCTAGTTGATAATAGTACAAAAATTGTTACGATTTGCTCTAATGAAACCTTATAGAGGCTTAATATCTTTCTTCTTGATGACCTGCTTGGCTTGGCAGACATTCGTCCTCGCCAAGGAAGCCAAGGGTCCCAAGTCATGGGAAAAGAAAGTCCCTGAATCCAAGGAGGATCTCCTGTCCATTCAGGCCAAGTTGCAGGCCACCCTGAAAAAAGCCAAGCAAGCGGTTGTGGCGATTCAGAGCGGAGGAGGCTCCGGCAGTGGTGTGATCGTAAGCAAGGACGGGCTGGTATTGACGGCAGGCCATATTTCGGGAAGAGCCGGCCGCAGCGTCAAAATAGTGCTCCCGGATGGCCGGAGGGTCGATGCCGTTACCATGGGAGGTTCCGAAATATCGGATTCCGGAATGTGCAAGATCAAGGAGGATGGGGAGTGGCCGTTTGCTCCGATGGCTGCAAAAGGGAAATCTCAGATCGGGGATTGGTGCTTTGCCCTCGGACACCCGGGAGGGTTTATGGCAAAACGCGGCATGGTCACTAGAATCGGGCGCGTCATTGACAAGCAATATGCAACCTTGCGAACGGATTGCCGACTGTTGGGTGGGGATTCGGGCGGACCTTTGTTCAACCTAGACGGCGAAGTCATCGGGATTCACAGCCGGATCGCGAAGGATGACGACGCCAATTTCCACGCTCCGATCGAAAGCTATCTCGAGCACTGGGACGTCTTCAACGAGGGAACCATGATCTCCCGCAGAGACCTGCAAAAAGGAGGTTTTCTGGGTGTTGGCACGATGGAAACCGAGGATGGATTGAGGATTATGAACTTAGTCAACGAATCAGCGGCCCAAAAGGGAGGCATTCTCAAATCGGACGTCATAATCGCCATCGATGGAGAACCGATCGACAGCCAGGAAGAACTTTTCATCGTGGTCGGCTCAAAGGAACCGGGCGATAAAGTGGTGATTGACCTAAGGCGCGGCAAGAAAGACTTAAGCATTAGCCTCGAATTGGGCAAACGCCCCGAATAATCATGCGTACTTACACACATCGGCTTAGTAATTTTCTTACTACTTTTTGTCTGTGCCTGTTCATTTCGTCGGCACCCTTGGCGGCCAACGACCGACTGCCTGTAGAACAGCGCCGAAACGGCAGTGAAACCTTGAAGGCATTCGAGCAATCCTCAAAAGCGAGCTTAAGCTCAACAGTTCGACTCCTCGGCAAGGGACGCACCCTTGCCTTGGGCACGATCGTGAACCGGAAAGGACTCGTTATGACCAAAGCCAGTTCTTCCATTGAAGCTGAAGAGGCCATCCTGGCCGATGGCACCCGTTACAAGGTTCAAGCCAAGGGTAAGGACAAAGATACGGATTTGGCCGTGTTCAAGATCAAGGGCGCAAAAAAACTGACCCCTGTTTCTTGGGCCAAGGAAGAAGAGCCGGGAGAAGGCTCCTGGTTGGTTTCGGCTGACTACAACCTGAAAAGACTGAAGGTCGGTATCGTCGGAGCCAAAGGTCGACCAATCGACAGAGTTGGCGGAGTGATCGGTGTGATTCTGGGACAGGATGGTGTGGATTTGGGCGGCATACTGATCCAACAGGTCATGCCCCGCTCCGCCGGTGCTGCAGCAGGACTGGAAAAAGGTGACGTCGTAACGAACGTGGGAGGCCAAGAGGTTACCGACCGAGAGAAAATGATCGAGTTGGTCGGATCCAATGATCCCGGGGACGTCGTTGTAATCAAGGTGAAACGGGGCAAAAGCATGCTTTCTTTTCGCGTGACCTTAGGTCACCGTTCCGTCGTCTTCGACATGATGAGCCGCAACGCCAGAATGAGCGGCCCCGTTTCCAAGCGAAAGGACAATTTCCCCATGATCATCCAACACGACGTTTCCCTTCCTCCCAATGCCATGGGAGGGGCTGTTCTGGATCTGAATGGAAAAGCTCTGGGCATCAACGTGGCACGGGTGGACCGTGTCACGACCTACGCCCTCCCGTCCAAATTAGTCCGCGAGACCTTCGAAAAACTTCGTCGATCAAAACCCAAAAGCGAGTGACTCCTTTTGAGTTTTGGATAGTTCACCCCTTCCGGGCCTGGCATCCGTATAAACTCCGCCGCAACGCCCGAGAAAAATAGCTTATTCCTATTCGGTTTGATAGCCCTCGATTACGTCTTCCCGTCGCCAAAGCATCAAGATTCCCTTCACCCCTCAAGGAGTTGCGCAACCCATAACGACCACGCTACGTAAATTTTTCGATGAAACCAATTTCGGCAATCCCCTGCGGAACCTTTCCCTGTCTTTTTTACAAATCATGAGCCCAAGACCAACCAGCCCCGCCCTCATCGTATTTCTTTGCGCCGTCCTTGCCATTGGGGCAAAGGCATCCGGCGACTGGCCCCTCTGGCGCGGACCCGGCCAGGACGGCAAGGCCTCTCAAGGGCAGGATTTGCCCGACGAATGGAGTGAGGCCAGGAACGTCTTATGGAAGGCTGAAATTGAGGGGCGTGGCCACGGTTCTCCGATCGTTGTGGGCAACCGGGTCGTCCTGCCCACCTCCGACGAGCAAAAGAAGACACAGAGCGTCCTTTGTCTGGACCGGCAAACGGGCAAGCGCCTTTGGACGGCCCGAATCCACAAGGGCGGATTCATGAAGCTGAACAAAAAGGGCACCCATGCATCCGGATCTCTCGCCTGCGACGGACGGCGCCTCTACGTCAATTTTCTGAACGCCGGCGCCGCCCATACCACAGCTCTTTCCATGGAAGGAAAGATTCTTTGGCAGACCAGGATCACCGACTACGTCGTCCATCAGGCTTACGCCTCCTCCCCTGCCCTCCACGGCGAGAACCTCCTCTTGGTAGCCGCCGACAACAAAAAGAAGGGAGCCATCGCTTGCATGAACCGTGCGGATGGGAAGATCATTTGGAAAGTCGGCCGACCCCAAAAACCCAATTATGCATCCCCCGTAATATTCGAGTTGGACGGGCGCGATCAGCTCGTCATGACCGGTTGCGACTTGGTTTCCTCCTACAACCCCTTAACGGGCAAAAAACTTTGGGAGATTAAGGGAGCCACCACCGAATGCGTAACCACCACCGTGACGGACGGCATTCACGTCTACTCCTCGGGCGGTTACCCCAAGAACCACGTCTCGGCCATCCGGGCGGATGGCTCGGGCAAGGTCGTCTGGCGAAACAAGGTTCGCGTCTACGTACCCTCGATGATCGTCCACCAGGGCCACCTCTACGCCATCGCCGACGCCGGCGTCCTTTATTGCTGGAAGAGCGACACGGGAGAGGAAAAGTGGAAGGGACGCCTCGGAGGCACCTTCAGCGCCTCCCTCGCCCTGGCGGACGGAAAGCTTTATGCCGCCAACGAGGCGGGCGACTGCTTCGTGGCGGAGGCTTCCGCGAAGGCATTCAAACTGCTGGCCAAGAACAAGCTGGGGGACGAGATCTTCGCCTCCCCCGTAATCTGCGGACAACGACTCTTCCTAAGGACGGCTCACCGCTCGGGATCCGAGCGGCAAGAGTTCCTCTACTGCATCGGGAAAAAATAGGTGGCCGGAGACTCAGGCCCGACCGGGGAACTCGTGAAAATCATCCAGGTAGGCCTCGATCACCTCTTCCACACTTGAATCGGCGCTCATGCCGAGGGCTTCCGCCCTCTTTGATTCGGTCCCGATGGGCCAGCCTTCCACCACCTTCATCACAAGGGGATCCGGTTGATCGATGATCTTGCCGAGCGTGATCCCCTTTTCTTTCGCAACCCCTTGGAGGGAAGAGATCATGTCGCGCACGAGATATTGCCGGCTCGGCAGGGTCAGAACCCGGTCGTCTCCCAAGGCTTCGCCATCGCACTCCATGGCGAGGATAAAGGCTTCCACCACCTTACGGTAGCCCAAGAGCGGAACCCCCTGCTCCCGGCTCACCGGCAACTCGAAATCGATACCGCTTAAAGGTTCGCGAAACAAGCCGCTGGCAAAGCTGGAAAGAGCGGCATTGGGCTTGCCCGGCCGAATAAAGATGGTAGGCAGACGGATGGCCCGACCGTCCAGAAAGTCCTTGCGGGAGTAGTCGTTGATCATCAACTCGCCCGCCAGCTTCGTCATCCCGTAGGTGGTCTGGGGCAAGGGCTTGGTTTCGTCCCCGACCACGGGCGGGCAAGCCTCTCCTCCAAAGACCGCCAGGCTGCTCGCGAACACGATTCTTGCCCGCCCCCGTGAGTTGCGGCAGGCATCGAGGAGCTTGACCGTTCCCTCCAGGTTGACCCGAATGCAAAGGTCAAAATCGCGCTCCCCGTCACCACTCACGATAGCCGCAAGGTGAAAAAGCGAAAAATCCTCCTCCTGTGGAATAATCGAGTCGACCGCTTCGTCGGTCGACAGGTCACCTTCGACGAAGGAAACCCAAGACGGCAAGCCCTTGCGACTCTCCTCGGGAATGCGCAGGTCCGCAGCCACGATCGAGCTGATCTTGACCTCTCCCGAGGGATGAAGGGCTAGAGTTCCCCTTTTGCAAAGTTCCCTTACGAGTTGAGTTCCGATAAACCCGCCGGCTCCGGTGACGATGACCTTCATTCGCACCCCCGTTCTTTTTCCAAGGCCTGCCGGTACCACTCGTATAAACCGCTGTGGTCAAGTTCGCCTAGCCCATCCTCAAGCATCCGTTCCCAAAGTTTCTTGTTGGTCTCCAACATGGGCAGTTTCAAGCCGTCAGACGAAGCAACTTTGGAGGCTTCGACCAAGTCCTTCAGTTGGTTGATTGCCGTGCCACCGGGTTCAAAGTCTTCCTCGATCATTCTCAAGCCATGCTGGTCGAGAATCTTGCTTTGGGCAAAACCACCGAGCAGAGCGCTCCGGGCCGCTTTCAGGTCGACCCCGTTCTCCCGACACAAAAGAAAGGCTTCGCTTAGGGAGGCGATGGTCGAGGCAACGATAATCTGGTTGGCCAACTTGGCGCATTGCCCCGCCCCGCTCGGGCCCATGTAGGTAAGGGTCGTCCCAAGAATCTCAAGCACGGGACGTACTGCCTCCACGCTTTCCTCCAGGCCCCCCGCCATGATGGTCAGGTTTGCCTCGCGGGCCCCCTTTTGTCCGCCGGAAACGGGGGCGTCTATCCAATCGGAGCCAATCCCAAGGGCCTTCTCATGCCAAGCCCTCGTAGGCTCGACCGCGGTGCTCCCCATGTCCACGACCTTTGAACCGGCAGCGAACCCCGTAAAAAGTCCGTCCTTGCCTTCCACCACCTCGGCAACGGAAACCGCATTGGGCAGACTGAGAAAAATCAGTCCGTCCCCTACCCGCTGCGCCACCTCGTGCGGACTGGAGGCAACCTCCGCCCCTTCGCCGGCCAGTTCCTCGAGAACTTGCTTACTTCGATTAAAGAGGGTTAGCCGGGCACCCGCTCTCATCAGGTGACGGGCCATGGGCTTGCCCATGTTTCCTAGCCCGATGAACCCGATTCGATTGTCGCTTACCGAATGCATTTGACGACAAGCAAATGGAGCGGTCTCACTTTCCAACCTTCTTCACTTTGCCATAGACCGCAAAAGCGGTATCCCAAGTAACGTCTTTTTCCGATGCAGCTGACGCTGGCGCCGCAAATACGGTTTCCCAACTCTTCCCATCGGTGCTGCGTTTGACGTCATAACGACCTCGGGCGACGTTGACGATGGTTCCATTCGGGGATTGGGCGAACCGACCGGGCGGGGTCTGCTCAGGCAGATCTTCCCAAATCGCCCCGTCCATGCTTCGCCGTCCCCCACCATTCCAACCAGTCAGCCAAAACTCGCCGTTCACGAAACTGAGCCCTCGCCAGGAAGCTCTTTTCACCCCGTGGTCGTGAAGCGTCCAGGTCGTCCCTCCGTCCAAAGAACGGGCGGCTTTTTCCTTGAAGTTACAAACGAAGATGCCATTTCCGTAGGCTATGCCTTCTTGCCCTCGGTCACCCACGCCTTCGGGAATCCGGCTGTACTTCCAGCTCTGACAAAGATCGTCGCTGTAGAAAACATGACGGTTGTCGCCGATGGCAAGGAATCGACCACCTTTGAAGTCGCCAAAGCCGCAGATGATATGGTGTGTCTTGCCGCCATTGAGAAAATCCTTGAGGGAATGCTTCCGCCAATTCGCGTGGGTGTCGCTTGAACTGGTAATGCCCCTCCATTGATCGGCTCCCGTAAGCATGACCCCTTTCCCGCCGGCCGCTCCCCAGACGCTTCCAAGTTTTGCGGGCTCTTTGTTCAGGTGCGACCAAGTCTCCCCATCGTCTGATCCGATATAGATTCCCGGCGTTCCCCAGCCGGAGAAAACACCGATCACGCCCTCGGTGAAAGCCATGCCGTATACCGCATAGTTACCATGCCAGCCACCGTCTTCTCTGGATTCGGTGGCGAGGAAGGTCTGCTTCCAGTTCTTTCCGTCGTCCCTCGAAACAAGAACTCGCATCCCCTGCTTCGAACAGATCGCGAAAACGGGCTCTTCCTGTTTGGGCGAGAGGTTTCCGCCCATCGGAATATCGGTTCGGACAGGAGCAAACTTGGGATTCTTACCTACTGCGGAGATAGACAGAACAAGAAGCAGGATCCAAGAGGTTGCCTTTACCATGGCTTTGCTTCCTTCAGCTCTCCAGTCCGCGGATGGTGGACTTGGTGCTGCTGCCGAATTTCTCGGTTTTCACGCCCATGCGCCGGGCGAGAGGGACGAAGAGGTTGCACAATGGAGTGTTGTCGTCCGCATCGTGGGCCACGTAGGAACCGTGTTTATAGCCGCCGCCCGCCACGATGATGGGCAGGTTCTGCGTGTTATGGGAGGATGCGTTGCCCAAATTCGAACCGAAGAGGATGGCGGTGTGGTCAAGCAGGTGCTTTCCGTTTTCTTTCGTGCCTTTGAGCTTGCTCAGAAATTCGCCGAAGAGCTTGAACTCGGCTTTCTCGATGATCTCCAGTTCGCCGATCTTTTCCTCGTCCTTCCCGTGGTGGGAGAGGTTGTGCCAATCGGTCTTCACGCCCGGAATGTTGCTCGGCACGGCGTTCATGGCTCCAAGAGAGAAGGTGATGGCGCGGGTGGAGTCAGTCTGCAGGGCGAGTGCGATCATGTCGTACATGAGACGTTGCTTGGCCAGAATATCGACTTTGTCCGCCACGTCTTTGGGAGCGGGGTAATCCACCTTGGGCTTTGGTTTGCGGGCCCATTCCTTGTTTTGCTGAAGCCGGACCTCAAGGTCCCGGACGGAGCTGAGGTATTCATCGAGTTTCTCGCGGTCCCGATGACCGAGGCTTCTTTCGAGGGCCTTGGCGTCCCCCAGGACCACGTCGAGCACGCTCTTTCCCTTCTCCAGTTGCTTGACCTGTTCCTTGATTTCCTGCTCGGTTCCTTGGACGAACAATTGTTGGTAGAGCTTGGATGGCGAGGTCATGGCGGGCAGAGCCACCCCGTTAGCCGTCCAGGAAAGCGACTGGTTCCTCGTGCCAAGGGTCAATGACGGGAAACGAGTAGCGGCCCCGATTTGCCTAGCCATCAATTGGTCGAGGGAAAGGGTGTTCTTGAAGCCGGCCAAGCCCGGGCGCTGGGCGGAAGTCAGCCAAGTCATCTCGGAGGCATGCCCGTTGTTTCCATTTTGACTGGGATGGGAAAGACCGGAAAAGAGGGTCAGGTCCTGCAGATGATCCTCGAGCTCCTTCAGGTAGGGGGTCGAGGCCCCGATTGGACCGGCCTCCCTGGGGAAGAGGTAGGGGGCGTGGAAGCCCAAGCTCGCATTCATTGCGACGAAGCGTTTGGGGGAGGAAGACGTAGTTGCGGCCCGGGTGAAGGCGGGCGTCATGGCATGAAGAAGCGGGAGAGCAACCGCAACCCCGCTCCCTTTGAGAAAGCGGCGTCTGTCCAAGACTGTCTTTGTGGCTAGGTAAGTCATGCTTCGTTGGGTTTGCTTATTTGCTTTGAAAGATTTTGGAGGCGACTACGAGGTGGATCAAGTCTCTTACTCGATAGCCGTTGCGTCCGGATTCCTTAACGATCCGCTCCACCTCGGCCCGGTCGGAAAAGCCGAGTTCTCGACCGGTGGCGAAAGTCAGTAGCTTTTTGGCAAGGGCCCGGGTCAGGTCTTCGGGTTGCCGGGCCAGATGGCTTTGAAACTCCGTGAAGCCGGCAAACTTTTCCCCATTCTCGAAATTTCCCGATGCATCCACCTTTGGGCCTTGCCGATACTGTACCCCTCGACCCCCAACGAGGCGATTGACCTTCGGGTGTTCGTTATTACCGAGGGAGCGGTAATGCTCGCGGTATCCGCCAATAGGGTTGAAGGATTCCAAGGCAAAACCAAGTGGATCAAACTTGGCATGACACCCTTGGCAGCTCTCCATGGAGCGATGCTTGGCCAAAAGGTCGCGCAGGGACTCGGCTCCGCGAACGTCCGGCTCCACCCCGGGTATGTTTGGCGGTGGCGGAGTGGGCGTCTTTCCGAGAATTCGTTCCATCACCCATACGCCCCGCATCACGGGGGAGGTGTTGGTGCCGTTGGCGGTCACCTTGAGCACGCTGCCTTGGGAAAGAAAGCCGCCCCGGGGCGTACCGGCTGGCAGCTTGACCTTGCGGATTCCAATACCTTTCACGCCAGGCACTCCGTAGTGGGACGCGAGGCGCTCGTTGAGCATGGCGAACTCGGATTTCACGATGTTGGTCACGGGGAGGTTCGAATCGATCAGTTGGCGCAGGAACTCCACGGTTTCCTCGACCATGAAACGTTGCAGGCCCCGGTCGAACTCGGGAAAGAGCTTCTTGTCGGGCTCGGTAAAGTCCATGTCCCGCAAATCCAGCCAGGACTCCGTAAAATCAGTCAGGAAGCGGTCGAAGCGCTCGTGCTTGAGCAGGCGCTCGGTTTCCTTTCGCAAGGCACCCGGATCCTTGTTCAGCTTGGATTGGAAGGCCAAGCTGAGCAGTTCCCTCTCCGGCAAGGTACGATTGAGGAAAAGGGACAGGCGGTTGGCGAGGGCCAAATCGTCGAGGCGGCCCGGCTTTTCACGCAGGTAGAGGAAGTGCGGGGAGGAGAACAAGGCGGTGAAGACCGTCCGCAGGGAGATCTCGAAACTTTCCTTTTTTTCGCGCTCCTTCTTAAAAAGCACGAGGTAAGGAACAAGGTCTTCATCGGTCACGGTCCGACGAAAGGCGTAGGCGGCCAAGCGCTTGATCGCCTTGGCGGCATCGGCGGATTCGTCCTCCGAGATGATCTCGAACTTTGGCTTGTACCAAGACTTCTCCTTGTCCTTGGGGTTGCGCGGCTCGATTTCGCGCCGGTCGAGCCCGCTGAAGATCAATTTGTGTCCGCGACTGGGAAATTCCTTCACTATGGGCCCCTCCATGGTGGCCGAAAGAAAAGCAAACCCGGGCCCCTCGTAGTCATGGATCGATTCCCCGGTCTTTTTGCGAGAGTAACTGTCGGCGTCGCGAATACCGTAGGGTTCAACCACCAGCATTTGGTTTGGCTCGAGCCAGCCCATTTTTTCGATTGTGGTTGGCTTGCCCGGAGGAAAGGAGGCGAACCCGAGAACCGGTTTTTCCGAACCGGGGGCGTAGGAAAAGGCCGAAAGGTAAACGGGCAAAGGGTCCTTGGATTGGTAGGCATAGCCCGTAACCCGAATCCGGTACAGGCCGGGCTTTCTGATTCTCCCCTCCTTCAACAGGCCGCTCGGATAACCGCCTTCCGAGAACCTGACTATGGCTCCGTCCTTGGCCCTGACCCAACGCTCACCGACGACCTGCTTGAGAACGCTTTCGGGAAATGTTGCCTCGATGAGCTCGGGCTCGCGAACCTCCGTTGTTTTTGCTACCGCTGCATCGAACACCATGCCCGCTACCTCGAGGTATCTTTGGAGGTGGGTCATGGAGACGCCCAGCGCTTCGCCCACCACGTCGAACTCGTGGGAGCGCCCGTCCTCGGGCAGCATGGCCTCGAGCTTTAGGTTGGTACCGAAGAGGTCGTTCATCGCATTCTCATACTCGCGGCGGTTCAGTCGTCTCAGCACGGTACCTTTTGACTTTGCGTGGGTCGCCGCAAGGGTGGGTTCAAGCTGAAGACTCAGTTTCTTGAGTTCATCCGCTTGCGGACGGTCCTTGATCTTTTTGGGCGGCATTTCGCCATTCAAGGCACGGTCGTAGATCCGTTCCCATTTAACGAAGACTGCAGGGTCGTCCAGTTCGTCGGACAGTTCGTCCATCGCCAAACCGCCCTTTCGGGCACCGTCCCCGTGACAATCGTAACAATGCAATTCGAGGAAGGAAGTCGTTCCTTCCTTCCAATTGCTGCCTTGTAGGGATGGAAGGAGGGCACAGGCAAATGCAAGTAATCGCTTCATCTAGCTTACTCACTCTATTGCCTGGCGACAAAAGCAGGCAAACTCAAACGAAGGTGGAGGGGAAGGTCAGTTTCGCGACTTGCCCGTTGCGCGATGATAGGCCGACAGCTTGTCGAGGACTTTCTGGCTTGCGGTGGCGTCGTTGGTTCCCTCCCCGGGCACGAAATCTCCATAGGGCCGATCCCCCAGATTCCTGACCATGGCCGTGAGACGCCTCTTCATCTTGCGCAGTTGCCCGGTCTGAGCCCGCTCGCCGGCCAGGTTGTTCTGCGAATCGGGGTCTTCCACAAGGTTATAAAGCTGATCCGCGGAAAAGGTGCCGGGGTGGAAATCCTTGGCTCGGGAAATCCCTCCGCTCAATCCCAGAAAGGACTTGAAGGCCCGCTCCGCGCGCTTGCCGTTGGCCGAGGCGATCTGTTCATCGGTGAAGCGAAGGCTGACGTACTCCCAGTCCTTGGTCTTGATCGAACGGCCCGGCCCTTGTTCGGCATAGACGAATTCCCTCACCGAAACGCGGGGATCCCTGAACATGGGAAGCAAACTTTTTCCATCGATGCGATAGTCCTCGGGAACCTTGGCTCCGGCCAATTCGAACCAGGTGGGAACGAAGTCGGTGTTTTGAAACAACCCGTGGCTTACGGAACCCGCGGGAATGACCTTCGGCCACCGGATCAGGCAGGGGATTTCCGTTCCCCGGGTCTTGATGAGGGATCCCTTCCTTTCCGACCCGTGATCGGAAACGAAAACCACGATCGTGTTGTCGGCAATCTTAAGGGCATCGAGCTTATCGAGGATCAGTCCAAGGCTGTCGTCCATCCATAGATAGCCCGCCTCCGCTTCGGTAAGCCCGGCCTTTTGGATGCGCTTCCAGACCGATTCGCGATCGATCAGCCCCAAGGGTTTCCCAAGGTATCCTTCCCCGGTAACCAGCTCCTTTTCCATAAGGGACTTGAACCACTCGCCGTTGGGCCCATGGAGGAGGGTGGAACAGCAGTGCAGGTAAAAAGGTTCGTCCTTGTGCTCCTCGATGAATTCCAGCGCCGCCTTGGTGGTCCAGTCGGGATTATGCCCCTTGAACGGGCTCTTCAGGTTTCCCCAATAGACGTTCCGGGCCCAGGTAAATCCATTTTTACGAATCAATTCCCGTTGCAGCTTCTCGAGCTTGAACTTCCGGCGGTTGAGCTCGTCGGAATATTCGACGTTCTTGGGCACCTCAAGGTCCCCGAAAAGCGAGTCTTCCTGCCCATGGTCCATGTCGTGGACGTGATACTTCCCGACGAAGCCGGTTGCATAGCCGGCGTCCGCAAGCACCTTTCCCACGTTCATGCGGTCCGACTCGAGCCCGACGTTGAAGGCAGGCAGGGCCTGGGTTCCCTCCGGGCATTGGGCAAGAAAAGTCTTGGAGTGGGACGAACTGGCGTAGCGCCCGGTGAGGAAGGTGTAGCGAGAGGGCGTGCAGACCGTACTGGTCACGTGCGCATTATGGCAGAGCATGCCCTCTTTGGCGAGGCGATCGAGGTTCGGCGTCAGGACCTTTCCGCCGTAGGGGCTTGTCTCGGGCTTGTCGTAGTCGTCGACCAAGAAGACGATGATATTGGGTTTTCCGTCCTTCGCCCCGAAAGACGAAAAGGCAAAGCCGCAAAGAAAGAAGATGAGGGTTCCGGCAAGGGCGTTCATGAGCTTGTATGGATTAGGGTAAGCGTCATCGGGAAGGATGGGTCAAGGGTTTGCTTCAAAAAGCTTCTGTTTGCTCGCCAGGACCCGCCTGAAGCCCTCGAGCCTTTCCTTATGGCCTTTCCCATGGGCAAGGTTGCTCTTTTCCTGCGGGTCCTTGCGCAGGTCGTAGAGCTCCTCCCCGTCGGGCCATTTGCCATAGCGCCAGTTCTGGTTGCGCAGGGCATAGCCGAGCTTGGGTCCCCGGGAGACCACGCTGTAGGCATACTTCTTTTTCCCCAACCTGTCGGGGTGGCTCAGAAGAGGGCGGAGGGAGGCACCCTGCAAATGATCGGGAGCCTTCAGGCCGGCCAAGTCGGCCAAGGTGGGATAGACGTCGATCAGCTCGACCATGGCTTCCGAGGTAGCCCCGGATTTGGAGAGGCCGGGCGCCCGAACGATGAAAGGCACCCTGGCCCCGACGTCGAAGAGGGTAACCTTGCCCCAGATGAAGTGATCGCCCAAGTGGTAGCCATGATCGGAAGTGAAGACCACCACGGTCTCTTCCCAGAGGCCGTTCTTCTTGAGGGCATCGAGAACGAGGCCGAGCTGGGCGTCGATGAAACTGACGCAGGCGTGGTAGGCCTGCATGTACTCCCGGCGCAGGGGATGGTTTTCCTTGCCCAGCTCGAAACCGAAAGCCTCGTATCTCTTCGAGATGGCCGACTTGGGAATAAAATCCCATAGGTCCGACCGGTCGGAACGGTAGGTGATCTCGTTGAGCGGATAGAGGTCGAAATACTTGTCGGGGGCAAGAAAGGGAACGTGTGGCTTCTGAAGGCCCAGAGCGATGAAGAAGGGCTTGTCCCCGTAGGGCTTGCCCTCGAGCCACCGGACGACCTGGCGGGCGTTCTTGCCGTCCTTGTGCTGGGCATCGGTCAGGCCGCTTCGCCCGCGACCGGGCGGAGTCTGGGCGTCCAGCTTGGCGGATACCTGTCTCTTGAGCTCCTTCCACTTTCTCTTGTTGGGTTGTTTTTCGATCGACCCGTGCTCGGCCTCGAATTCGAGGCGGGCTTCCCGGACCACCGCAAGCTCGTCGTTTTCGAAGCGGAGGGACTCGTTCCAGGCGATCTCTCCGTGATCACTTTTGGCGTTGTGGAAAACCTTGCCCACTCCGGCCGTCCAGTATCCGTTTTCCTTAAAGAACTGAGGCATTGAGATCGTTCCGGGACGGGTGGTCCGGATGTCCAGGGTGTTGTTGAGGACCCGCGAGGCTTGAGGGTAAAGACCGCTCAGGAAGGAGGCCCGGGAAGGCCCGCATACCGGGTATTGGCAAAAGGCCCGGTTGAAGGTAATCGACTCCTTGGCAAACCCGGCAAGGTTGGGGGTAAGGATCGGCTCGTAGCCCGAAGTCGAAACGTGGGTATTCAGGTCGTCGCAGACCACGAAAAGAACGTTCGGCTTGGCCTGGACGGAAAGGGACGTGACGGCTGCAGCGGCAAATATAGGCAGAAATGAGTGGATCATGGGCTGGAAATTTAAAACGGTTACAAAGTTAAAAAGTTTCCCGGGGCCGGTTCAACCATTCGAGGCCACCCGGGTCTGGTAACGCTCTAGCTACTTGCTGAGGACTTTTTTGTAGAGAAGGAAGGCCAGGAAGGCGCCTGCGACTTGAGCGCAGCAGAAGGCAAGGACGTCGTCGGGGCTTATGCCGGCAAAGGTATCGGAAAAGGCCCGACCGATCGTTCCCGCAGGGTTGGCGAAGGAAGTCGAGGAGGTAAACCAGTAGGCACCGCCAATGTAGGCGGCCACTCCAGCCGCGACTTTTTCTTTGGTCGACAAAAGGATCACCAGCAGGAGCCCGAAAGTCGCGAAGATTTCGCTGACAAAAAGATTCGTACCCGATCTCGTTTTTTCAGAGAAATTAACAGGCTCGATGCCAAACATATAGTTGGCGAGCATCACGCCGGCAATGGCCCCGGCGATCTGCAGGGCAACAAAGGCGGAGCAAGTCTTGACCGATATTTCTCCCTTCACGCAGAAGACGAAGGAAACGGCGGGGTTGAAATGAGTGCTGAAGGGCTGAAGCGAACTGATCAGAAAATAAAGGGCAAAGACGGTAGCCAGCGTATTGGTAAGCAAGGTCAACTGGTCGTTTTCCGGGTTGAGGTTCTCGCCCATGATTCCCGAGCCCACCACGGCGCAAAACAAGAACGCAGTGCCCAAAAACTCTGAAACGTATTTAGCCATATGATTCCTTATATCAATTTTGGGCTCACTTGGAAATTCGCTTTTCAACTGCCTTCCTTCAGAACCTCAGGAAGGGTCTCGACGAAGGCCTTGATTTCATCCCTGACCTTGCGGTAGCAATTCATCTGTTCTTCTTCCGACGCCCCCCCTTCAGCTAGCTCGCGGGCCATTTTGGGCGGATCCTCGAATCCGACGTGAACCACCCGACAATCGGCAGGAAAAACCGGGCAAGTTTCGTGAGCATGCCCGCAAACGGTGACCACTACGTCGAGATCATGATCGGCGAAGTCCTTGATGTTTTCGGATCGTTGCGAGGTGATGTCCACCCCTGCCTCGGCCATGGCTTTCACCGCATGCGGATTCAACCCGTGGGTCTCGATCCCCGCCGAGTAGGCATCCACGACATCTCCCTTGAGGTGACGCGTCCACCCCTGGGCCATCTGGCTTCTACAGGAGTTGCCGGTGCAAAGAAACAGGATCTTCAGGTTCTCGCTCATCGTCTGGGAACTAAATCTTTCAGTAAGTCGGGAACGTCAACCTAGTTCAACGAATCCCCAATAGTCTCCAACGGCTATCAGCTTGGCCCAAATCTAACTTGCCATTTAAGGTGCCTAACCGTGGAATCACGAATTGCTCATGACTTCCCGAATACGCATCTTCGTCGTGGACGACGAAAAGGACCTAACGGATCTTCTGCATTACCAATTAGGCAAGGAGGGATTCGAGGTCAAATTTTCGAACAACCCATTCGAGGCCTTGGGAAAAGCGAGGGATTTCAGTCCCGAGCTCATCATTCTCGACGTCATGATGCCGGATCTGGATGGTTTCCAACTGTTGCGCATGATTCGATCGGACAATCTCCTCCAGAAGATACCCGTCATCATGCTGACTGCAAAGTCAGGGGTGGAGCACCGGATCATGGGCTTGGAGCAGGGAGCGGACGACTACCTTGAAAAACCATTCGATTCGCAGGAACTTATCCTGCGGATACGATCGATCTTGAAACGCTCGGCCGATCAATCAAACGACACCAGTTCACGCATCATGCTTGGCAAGCTTGTCCTGGACGAAGAGGATCACAGCATTTCCATTTCCGGGGAGAAAGTTGATTTCACCCTGACTGAATTCAAGTTGATCCACTATTTTCTCAAGAGGAAGGGGAGAGTACAAACCCGTGAAAACCTGCTTCTCGGGGTTTGGAAATTCGACACCGAGGTCGAAACCCGCACCGTGGACGTTCACATCCGCAGAGTCCGCAAGAAAATTTCCGATTCCGACTTGCAGATCGAAACGATCCGCGGGGTCGGTTATCGTCTCACGGAAAAATTCGCCTAGGCAAATGTTCGTGCCGGAATGGTTGGTTGTCCTGATTGCCTGTGGTGCGGCGGTAGCGATATGCTTCGTATGGAAGGCCGGACGAAGAAAAAGCTCCAGCCGTTGGCCTGAAGGCCGTCCCAACACTCGACAAACAAACGACGAGCAAGAGCAAGCCCATCGGGACTTCGTGGCCAACGTCTCACATGAACTGCGCACCCCGGTCTCCATAATCAAGGGTTTTTCGGAAACCCTTATCGATGATTACGAGAACTTGAGCGAGAAGCAGAGAAGAAAGTTTCTTTCCAAGATTCAGCGCAATTCAGAGCGGCTCAACTCCCTGATCGAGGATTTGCTCTCCCTGGCCCGACTGGAAGCCCTGGACGTAACACTCGACCGAAAAAACCTCGATCTATCCGAGTTGATCGGACAAATCGGAGAGGATTTTCAGACGAAACTGGGAGACGAAGGACCTGCAATCTCAGTAGATCTACCCGACTCTCCGTTAATGATATCGGGGGACGCAGAAAAATTGATCAGCGTGTTCGAGAACCTCATCGAGAACGCGATCGTTCACGCCGAAAACCTATCGACCATAAAGGTGCAGGCCAAAATGGATGCGGACGGTCAGCACGTCGCCTGCAGGATCGAGGACGACGGGCAGGGAATACCGGAAAAAGAACTGGAGAGGTTGTTCGAGCGATTCTACCGGTTGGAAAAGAGCCGGTCGCGCGAACGCGGTGGTACCGGGCTGGGACTCAGCATAGTGAGGGAAGTCATCGAGGCCCACCAGGGTGAGGTCGTCGCCCAGAGCAGGCTCGGAAAGGGCTCCGTCTTTTCCTTCCGGTTTCCAGCTTCAACCTAGTTAGTCAAAAGGCTCGCCCGACCGAGGGTAACTAAAGGGGATCTGCATTTGTAACGTAATTGTAACAAACGCGACCCAATCGCGTAACGAAAGGATGGTAGGATCGCACACGATGAATCCAACCAAAACCATGCGCCGACCCATAAAAACCGCAGTCGCCTTGCTTTCTTCCCTTGCTCTTTGCGGTACCGTTTTCTCCCAAAACTCCGAGGAATCCCCTTACGATGAGTTCTGGAACAAAGTGGTCATCTACGAAAACGCAGAGAATGAAACCATCAGCAAGTTTGCCATAACCGGACGACTCCAGGCAGACTACCATAGCTTTGAGAATGACGTGGACGGTTCTTCGGACGACGATTCCCAATGGCGGCGCTTGAGACTCGGATTCAAAGCCAGCTTGCTTGGAGGCATCACGTTGCATTCCGAGGCCAACATGAACCTCAATCGTCCCGAACCTCTTTACAGAAACCTTACGGATACCTATCTCTCTTGGTCCACTGATTCGGGCATGAAATTCAAAGTAGGCAAGCAATCCGCCCCTTTCACCCTGCACGGATCGACCTCATCCAAGAAGCTTTACACCTTGGAGCGTGGCAAAATTGCAAGAAACATCTGGTTTCCCAACGAATATTTCACGGGGGCTTCAATCTCCGGAAGCCGTGAAAACTGGGACTATCTCGCAGGCATTTATTCAAGTGACGAGGGTTCGGAATTCGACGAAGCCTTCGACTACGGAACTTTCGGCCTCCTTTCCCTCACCTATAATTTCGAGGAGTCCGATTCCTTTGACGAATCCTTGGTTCGATTCGATTTCATGGTACAAGAAGAAGATCCCCTGAATCAAACGCCCGACCACAAAAATGCTTTTTCCATCGTTACAAAACTTAAAAAAGGAAAACTCAATTTCTGGGGAGACCTAAGCTTCTCCAGCGGATATGGGACCCAAAGTGACGTCTGGGGCATCCAACTCATGCCATTTTATGATTTCACCGATCAATTGCAGGGTGTTTTCAGTTATACTCACGTGGAAAGTGAAGATTCTCAAGACGTCGACGTAACCCGATACGAGCGTGATCTCGCAGGACGTGGAGATCAGATGCAAGAATACTTTGTGGGAATCAATTATTTCTTCTATGGACACAAACTGAAATGGCAGAATGCCATCCAGTATACGGAAATGGATAACTTGGGAACGCAAGAATACGAAGGCTGGGGATACACCTCCGGGCTTCGGATCAGCTGGTGATACAAACTTTCCTCAACCCTATCCTACGAAAAACTAAAAAAGGAAACTTATCATGGGAAACGTAACTGCCTGGGAATTCGTCGTTCGATTACTTTACATACTCGGAGGGCTGGGAATCTTTTTGTTCGGAATGCGCGTGATGAGCGAGGGCATCCAGAAAGTTGCCGGAGAAGGCATGCGCCGAATCATGGCCACGATGACCCAGAACCGGTTTTTCGGCCTCATGACCGGCTTGCTGGTAACCTGCTTGGTCCAGTCTTCTTCCGCCACTACCGTAATGGTGGTAAGTTTCGTCAATGCGCAACTCCTCACCTTGATGGAATCGATCGGGGTGATCATGGGCGCGAACCTTGGTACCACTCTGACCGGCTGGATCATCGCGACCATCGGCAAATTCAGCCTTTCAAAAATCGCCCTGCCCATTATCGGAATCGGATTGCCGCTGGTCTTCTCATCCAAGCCAAAGCTCAAGCACTCGGGAGAGTTTCTGGTGGGATTCGGTTTGCTTTTCTTCGGGTTGAGCGAACTGAAGAATGCGGTGCCCGACGTCAAGAGCCTGCTCAAGAGCCCGGATCCCGCGGACCAGGAAATGGTCCAGTCCATTCAGGGCTTCATAGAACAGCTGAACAGCTATGGCTTTGGATCGGTCCTGATCTTCCTGGTTATCGGAGTTTTTCTTACCATTCTGGTCCAATCCTCTTCGGCAGCCATGGGAATAACCATCATCGTGGCGATCAACGGATGGATTGATTTTGAAATAGCCGCGGCAATCGTAATGGGGGAAAACATCGGTACGACCGTAACCGCCTGGCTTGCCTCCATCGGCGCGAACCTCAATGCCAAGAGAGCGGCCCGGGCCCACTTCATTTTCAATATTGCCGGCGTGACTTGGATGTTGCTGCTCTTTTATCCCTTTATTGCAATGCTGGACCAGATCATGCCGGGCGCCATCTATGCGGAAGACGTGACCCAGCAGGAAGCGATGGCCTATCTTGCCGATAATGAGTTTGAGGGCCAACCAACGGATGACGACATCTCAAAAGCTAAGAAAGCGATCGTCGACAGAAACATTCCGTTGCACCTTTCCCTGTTCCATACGCTTTTCAACCTGACCAACATTGCCCTCTTGATCGGCTTCACTCCACACCTCGGCCGACTGGTCGAACGGCTCGTCAAGCCAAAGACCGCAGATGGCAAAGCACCCAAACCAGGAAGCCTGGCGGCTTTGCACTACGAAGGCTCAGGGGTTTTGCCCAAGACCGGAGAACTGAACCTGGCCTTGGTCGAGGCTGAAGTAAACAGGTTGGCAGCCATCTCACGTTACATGTTCGAAGGTTTCGTAGAGGTCTTCGAGAGTCCGGAAGAGGACAAGGGAAAGCTGATCAAGGAACTCATAGAACTGGAAGAAAAATGCGACGAGCTGGCCTTCGACATAACCCAGACCCTCATCCATTGCACGACCGAGAGTCTCGCTGGTGAGCGAGCTCTGCGCGTCGCTTCTCTTCTGAGGGTAACCGGAGAACTGGAGGATATCGGCGACTGCTGCTACCGGCTCGTTCAACTGGCTCACCGGAAATATCGGAAGAACCGCACCCTGCCCGACGAGACAAAGCGTGAAATCAAGGTATTCTCCGAACAAATTCTTGATTTCATGGAATTGTACCAAAGCCACCTCAAGGATGGAAGCATCCCCGACATCGAAAAAGCGGAAGCCATCGAAGACCGAATCGACGCTTCCAGAAAATCGTTACGGAAGAATGCAGTCAAAAGAATGCAGGATAAGGAAAACCTCAAGGCGGAGATGATTTACGTCGATATCCTCAATGAAATGGAAAGCATAGGAAACGATGCCCTCAACGTGGTTCAAGCCCTCAATCACGTCGTATAGACGGCAATGACCAGCGCTTCCCAATCAAGCGGTCAATCAAGCAACGGCACTTAGTCCAGCCAGGAATAAAGCGTCTCCAGGGAAGCTCCCCTCAGGTCGGGCACTACCCGGTCCGCATCCGTTAGTTTTTCCGGGCCATGCATGGCGGAAATGCCGATTACACGCAAGCCTGCCCCCTTGGCCGACAGGATGCCATTAGGCGAATCCTCCAAGGCAACGCAATCAGCAGGCTCGAACCCCAAGTCACGGACCGCCTTGGCATAGGTCGCGGGATGAGGTTTTGCCTCAGGGACGTCGTCCGAGGTTACGATCGTCTTGAAGAGTCCCTCCAGACGCCCGCCCGCCAACACGCGGAGGGCAGAATCCACGTCCGAGCGGCGAGAGCCCGTGGCCAAACCGACGGGCATCGCGCGGGCCACCGTCGCCACGAAGTCAACCGCCCCAGGCATAGGCTCGGCATGCTCGGAAACGAACTGGGCATAGGCCGCCGCCTTCCTCTGCGACCATTCGCGGAAAAGCTCCTCGTCGTACTCGATGCCGAGCTCCTTGGCCATTTCGCCCATCGCGAAGCACTCGTCCCGGCCCGCAAACCTGCCGAGAAAATCTTCGTAGGACAGGGTCATCCCCTCGCCTATCGCCTCGCAGATTGCCCGGTAATGATTGGGCTCGCTATCGATCACCACGCCGTCCATGTCGAAGACGACGGCCTTTAGTTTTCGGTTTGATTCCAAGGAAGTGCCGATGTGGGCGACCTAGGCGAAAAGCTGGTGCACCGGCTTGGCCTTGACGCCTCCCACCACGAAGGGGCGACCGGTCTCCGTATTAAAGACTTTCTGAAGAGGCAGCCCGGCGGCCCATCCGATTGTGGCATGCAGGTCGTTGACCGTGACCGGGTTTTCCGGGTAGGCTCCCGTCTTGTCGCTGGCTCCGTAAACAAATCCGCGTTTTACCCCGCCTCCGGCGAGCACCGAACAAAAGCAGATCGGGTAGTGCCCGCGACCATTTCCATTGAATTGAGGCTTGCGACCGAACTCGGTGGCCAAAACCACCAACGTGCTATCCAGCATGCCCCGCTCATCCAAGTCTCTGATCAAAGCGGCATAGGCCTGATCGAAGGATGGACTCAGATCCTCCATGTCACCCTGCAGGTTATTGTGCATATCCCAGCCATCGGTCGCCACTTCCACGTATCGAACGCCCGTTTCCACCAATCGGCGGGCCAAAAGGCAGCCTTGTCCGAATTTACTCAGGCCGTATTTCTGGCGCATGGCGGCAGGTTCCTTTCCAAGGTCGAAGGAATCGAGATCCTTGCTTCGAAGGAGGCGAAGGGTGTTATCGTAGAACTCGCGGTATGACTTGACGTTTTGATCCGGGTAGCGGTTGGAGAAGAAAGTACTGAGCTTTTCCGACAAAGCTAACCTCTCACCGAGCGCTTCACTGCCGCCCCTGGTCTTTATGTTCCTGAGGCCCTTGTCCGGATTAAGAATGGGAATGGGGCTGAAGGCGGTTGGAAAAAAGCCGTTTCCGTACTTCGGACCGGAGTTGATGCAAGCCGAGGAAGGAAGGGTGTCATGACTTTCTCCGAGGTAGTGCTGAGCCCATGCTCCGAGGTTGGGGTGCTTGATGGTATTGCGTTGGGTAAAAGCCGTTCGCATGAAGTACTGTGCCGGGCCATGCACGCCGACTTTGGCCGACATGCTGCGGACGACGGAAATTCGATCCGCAACCCCGGCAGTCTTGGGCAGGTACTCGGTAACTTGGAAGTCGGCCTTGGTTCGGATCGCATCACCCGGCCCCTTGGTCGGCCCGGTCTTTGGATCAAAGGTGTCAATGTGGCTCATGCCTCCTTTGACCTGAAGGAAGATGATGCGCTTGGCCTTGCCGAATCCATTCCCTCCGCCAACTGGTTCTGCCGCGCTCAAGTCGGGCAGAACGGAAAGCCCGAAGGCGCCTAGGGCGCATCTCTCGATGAATGTTCGTCTTTCTAGAATGAAGTCAGTCATGGCGTTTTTAAGGGTTTACTTCGTTACTGAACAAAAAGAAATTCCGTGGAATTGAAAAGAGCCCAGGTCAGGTCTTCCTTCTTCATGCCCTGTTGCAGAGCTTCCCGAATAGCGGCCAATTCGTCCGGGGAAGGCGGGCGACCAAAGAAACTCATGAAAAGAAATTGTACGGCCGGATCGAAACCTCCGCTCTTCTTGAGTTTGACGGATAGCCTGGACTGCTTGTCCGAAAGCATAAACTGGATATCCCCGTTCATGAGCATGAGGGTTTGCGGAATGCTTCCCTCCGAACTCGAATCGTTGACCAGTTCCCGGGAAGACTGACCGAACATCCGCAGGAAATGATCATCGCGGGCGGGCTGGTTCATCTCCGATGCACGCAGAAGAAATTCACCTCCAATTTTGAGAGGACGCTTGCCTCCGACATAATCCTTCTCGTTCAGGCGACTGCCGACGTCCTTGTCCAGATGCCCACTCTTCTTCATGGCCAAAACCACCTTGCTTACGTTTTCCGGGGACATTTTGTCGTAAGGAAAATCATAGCGGGTGACGCGATGAGATCGGTCGATTTTATACGAGTCCATTTTCTCTCCCACGACGAGGGCCAGGACCGAATCCCACGCCTGCTCCGCAGTCATCCGGCGCAGAAGGGGCCCGGGGAAAAGATAGTCGTCCAATTCCCCGATGGGAGGGCTCACGCTTGCCTTGGCTTGGTAGGCCTTGGAGTTGAATAGTACACGCTGAAATTCCCGGAGATCGAAATCAGCTTTGACCATGATCTGTCCAAGCAACTGCAAAAGAGCCGGATTGGCAGACTTGGACAAGTCGTCAAGATCATCAAGAGGTTCCTTGACGCCCAAGCCAAAGGCTCGAGCCCAAAGACGGTTTGCGATCGTGGCGGCAAAGCGCGGGTTCTTCTCGTGGGTAAGCCATTTGGCAAAACTGGAGCGAAGGGTTCTCGGGTTCTTGTGGTTGACCTGATAGGCGGGTCCCTTCTCGTCGCCGGATTCCCAGACGAAAAGCAGGGGTTCAACGGGACTCCCCGGCTTGACGTCGTCGTAGGCGTAATCGGAGGGAAACTTAAGGGTCTGAGCACCCTTGGTATGTACGCGGGCCATATTGGGAGCAACCGCCTTGATCACGTCCTGCTTGGAAAGCTGGCCGCTCCCAAGACGATTGCCAACCTTTCGAGGGTCCCGGTCGCTGACGTCCGTGGCTCCGAAAAAAGCGGCCAACTCGTAGAATTCACGCTGCGTCCAGTCCGCCAAAGGATGATCATGACACTGAGCGCAGGCCACGTTGGCCCCGAGAAAGACGTTCAGGGTATTGGACAGGTTGTCCAGAGGCATCCCGGGATCCCGCAGCAGGTAACCCGTGGGACCCGAACTGGCAATACTCCCCTCCGCCGAGAGCATATCGTACACCATCTCGTCCCAGGGACGATTCTTGGCAATCTGATCCTTCAGCCATCTCTCGTAATGGCTGTAATTGGTCCTCTTGATCGACTGCTTGTGACGGAGCAGATCGGCCAGCCAATTGAATAGGTGGGATCGGTATCCGTCCGAAAGAAGAAGCCTATCGATCAGTTTACGGCGCTTTTCCGGATCCTTGTTCTTGAGAAAAGCCCCTGCTTCATCGTCCGTTGGAATGCGACCGACGGCATCCAGATAGATTCGGCGAAGAAAGACAAAGTCATCCGCCGGCAGGTTGGGCTTCCGTCCGGCCTTGGCCAGGGCATCACCGACGAATCGATCGACCCAGAGGGCCGCGGCCTGGATCTGGCCGGTTTCCATGCGGAGCCGTCCGTCCGGTCTGACGGGCGGAGCATTCATGATCTCGGGCAGTGGCGGCAACTTGGCCAAGCCTGGCTGGTCCTTGCCTTTCTTACCGTCCGCCCTGTTCTGCTTCTTCCCCTTTTTGTCCTTGCGAACGGGCAATCCGGCAGAATCCGAGGGAGCGGAAGCCACAGGCGAGCCAACCATCAAGAGGGCTACGGACAGCAAGGGGATCAAAAAACAGCAGGTTTTCATGCAATTATTTTCTATACCATAACCAACCCACGGAAAACGAAAAAGTTTCGCTCACAAGATACCTTTTGCCCTTTTCTTGGATCACCTGTCGGAAGGATATTCGAAACTTATCATTCTCCAGGCCATACAACCCAGCCCGAATTGGCTTGAAGAAGAATTCGATCGTGGACAAATATTACTTTTTTACCCCGATTTTGGGTCCCGCCAGCATGAAGCCACTGCCCTCTTTAATCCTTACCATCCTGCTCTTCGCCGCCCTAGCGAGCGCGGGAGGCGAGCGGCGTACGCCTCCCAACATTCTCTTCTTTCTCGCGGATGACTGCAGTTACCTCGATCTGGAGCTCTACGGAGGCCCGGCAAAGACCCCGCACATCAACAAGCTGGCCGCCTCCGGGATGACCTTCAATCGCTGCTACCAGGCCGCCTCCATGTGCTCGCCGACCAGGCATTGTCTCTATACCGGGCTCTATCCGGTAAGGAGCGGAGCCTATCCCAACCACGCCCGGGCCTACGAGAACGTCCGGAGCATCGCCCACTACCTCTCCCAGGGCGGCTACCGGGTGGGTCTTGCCGGCAAGACCCACATTGAGCCCAAGCAGGTTTTTCCCTTCGAGTACCTCACGGAATTCGCCGATCCCATCGATCAGGACGTCCAACCGGTGAACGGCTGGAGGTATCCCCAAGTCTTCAATATGCTCCGGCAAACTGCGCAAGGTGGAAAACCGACCTGCCTCTTTCTTTGCTCCAACGAGCCACACGGCCCCTACACCAAGGGCGATCCCACGCCCTACAAGGATGCCAAGCTTTCCCCTCAGCAGCTCGAGCACCACCGCGAATCCTACGCCCGCTACTTGGCCGAGATCACTTATTTCGACGGGCAGGTCGGAGAAGTCATGAAGATGCTTGAGGTTCTGAAAATTCGAGAGAATACCCTGGTCATGGTGGCTTCCGAGCAAGGCAGTTCTTACCCCTTCGGGAAATGGACCTGCTACGAGGTCGGGGTGGCCAGCGGCTTGGTCGCATCCTGGCCGGGAGTCGTAAAGCCCGGAACCAAAACCAACGCCATCGTCGAGTACGTCGACGTAGTCCCGACTCTGCTGGAAGCCGGCGGAGCCGAGATTCCCGGCTCCCTCGACGGACGATCCTTTCTTCCCGTCCTGAAGGGAAAGGAGAACAGGCACAAGGATTTTGCCTACAGTCTCCAGACCACGGTTGGGGTAAACGGAGCCAAGCAACCCTACGGCATTCGATCGGTCGTTAACGAAAAGTTCCGGCTCGTGCTCAACCTGTTCCCCGAAAACGAATTCAGCATACCCTCGTCAAGAAGACTGACCGAGGAAACCAGCGTCATGGGCGAACCCGAGAAGCTCTTCGCCCGCCGCTTCGCCAAGCGCCCCAAGTGGGAACTCTTCGAAGTCGCCAAGGACCCTTACTGCCTGAACAACCTCGCCGCGGATACGAAATACGATTCCCAGAGAAACCTTCTCTCCAACGCCCTCGAGGAGTGGATGCTTTCCCAGAACGACCAGGGCCGGCAGACCGAACTGGCGG
>Ga0160422_10000290_pt1 | contig 29919 bp, 41 predicted proteins | sample Fk160mmetaG_FD_108192 | JGI IMG/M metagenome (GOLD analysis project Ga0160422, IMG submission 108192) | Marine microbial communities from the Central Pacific Ocean - Fk160115 60m metaG | ecosystem: Environmental > Aquatic > Marine > Oceanic > Photic zone | place: The Central Pacific Ocean...
TAAATAATTAAACAATATGGACAAAAAAATTATCAATGACTTTTGGAATGAAATAGATAAGCATTTCAAAGCACCAGAACTTAGCTACACAGAAGTAGTTATTAGATTAATCAAGGACTATCTAAAAAAGCAACCTGATTTTAAGGTAGGCAAGATATCTTGGGACTTAGATACGAAAGGTAGTTACCTAAGTAGTAAAAAGAAACTAGATATAGAGTTTAGAGATTCAGAATATACAATAACTATAACTAAGAATAATGAAAAATAAGTTTACTGCATACGAAAAAAAGGTTATTCATACTGCCTTGTTAAAATTATTAGATAAAATACACGATAATGCTTTAACAAAAGATGATATAGAATATCTAGAAACTAATAATAGATATGTATTGATGAAAGTTATTAATGATATAGAAAGAAATAATTTACTAAAATGATTAAAGATATTAATATAAAAGAATTGACTGGTCATTGTGTAGATTTACTTATGAGAACCTACACAGAGTTAGGTCAGACACCAAGTGAAGATGTTGTATTAATTATGAGCCAGAGTTTAGCTAATGATTTGAAAGAGGACTTTGGCAAATTAGATTTTGAAGATATAGTACAAGCTTTTAGGCAAGGTGTTAGAAATACAGATAAGTTTTCTATAAATGTTAAGACTTACTATAGTTGGATTAAGGCTCATAGGCAATTAATATGGTCACAAAATAGAAATGAAAGTGCCTATGTAGATAAAAGACTACACTATAGAAGTAGAAATGGAACTGGTATAAAAAAATTAGGTAATCAAATTAAACAATTAAAAAATAAAGACAATGAGTAGAAGTTATCCAATATGGAATAAGGTACAAGCGTGTATATACAAATCATTTACTGGTTGGGGTACAAAGAATACTGGTGAGGTTGAAATATTTGTAGGTAGTAGTGCAAAAAACAGCCACAGTTTTGTTGAACACTGTGTAACTAGAAGAGAAAAAGAATGGAAAGGACAAGAAGTTATAGTATTTTCTTTTAGTGTTGATGGTAAAGTAGTAAAAAGAACAGTTTTTAGTAAGGACAAGAGAGGTAATGCAAAAGAAAAACTTAAAGTTTTTTCTAAAATAAATAGTATTAAGTCACTAGAACTGAAATAATTTTATTATTTTTATCAAAAATTTTATTAACTAAACATTTATAAATTATGTACAAAACAAAAGGTAGTATCAAAAGTGTATTACAACCATTAACATTTAACAAAAAAGATGGAACAACTGGACACAAAGGTAGATTTATTTTAACTACTGAGGCAAAGTATAATCCAGATATCTATTTTGAAGTATTAAATGATAAAGGTATCGGTGATTTTTCTAATATTAATGTAGGAGATATGGTAGAAGTAGAGTTCAACTTATCATCAAGAGAGTACAATGGTAAGTATTATCACAATGTTAATGCTTGGAAAATAACTAAACAAGAAGTAGTAATGCAAGAGGTTGGAAGTGATGAAGACCCATTTTAATAACTAAAAAAAAAGTAAACAATGAAAAAATTAGAAACTGAAGCAGACAAAATGAATAGAATCTATAAAGAAAATGGATTGGTGAGAGAAGATATTCACCAAGACCAAAGAGGATTCAAATTCATTAAGAGAGCTGGTATTGAAAAAATTATTGCAAAACACAATATTCAAATGCAATTAGACCTTAAGGTTTGTAACTTAGGTTTAGAAAATACTGAAGACCATGTAGTGGTTATGGCTACTGGTAAGAAAGGAGATAATATTGTTCAATCCTTTGGTAGTGCCAATGATAAAACTTGTAGTCCTTTTCAGAAAGGTATCAAGGTAGAAATGGCAGAAAAAAGAGCCAAAGCAAGAGTAGTATTACAGTTAGTAGATTTGTATTCAGAAGGTATTCATTCTGAAGATGAATTTCCAGAAGTAAAACCAGTTAATTCTATAAAGGCCTAGTATGAAAATCAGTCAAGGCTTACTAAGAGATTTCTATGACCCTAATTATTGTAGTGTGAAGTGGAATGCTATATATAATTTAGGTCATAGAATTACTCCAACAGATGCTATGATAAATGGATTAGTATTTGAACAAAAGGTTATAGGAGAAAGTAGAGGTGGTGAAAGATATGAAATACCAAAACTTAAAAATGGTAAAGAATCTAAACGCGAAACTGATATAAATATACTATCTGATTTTGCTAGAAAGGTTATTAGAAACTTGAAAATAAAGTTTTTAGAAATACAACCAGAGTGGGAGGTAGATAATTTATCAGGTCACCCAGATGCACTTATAGAATGGAAAGGTGAAAAATGTATTTTAGATTTGAAATATACTGGAACTAAAGAAGATGATTCTTGTAGATATAATCCTTATGCTTGGGGCAAAGATTTAGAATACAAAGATTTTAGTCAAGCAATTCATTATGTTGAAATGTATTACAGACAACATGGAGAATACTTACCATTTTTCTATTTAGTATTTGGTAAGAGTGGTTGGGTAAAATTTATCAATGTAGATATAAGTTTACAATCTATGAGTAATCATAGAGAGAAAATAAATCAATTTGAAGTTGATATAGAAAATTTTACACCTCAAAAGTGTGATAACTACAGATGTGAATTCTGTAAACATAAAGAACCAAAATTAATAATCGTAAATACTTAAATATGAGCAACAATATAGAAAAGAATATTAGACAATATGTGCAAGAAGTTTGTGAAGAAACAATCAAAAAAGGGCCACAAGAAATAAGTTTTGCTGACAAAACCTTTCAAGATTTCCTAAAAGAACACAGAATAAACAAAAGTTCTTTTGGTAAAATTATAGGAGTTTCAGGAAGTACCATTAACAAATATTATAATGACCCTATGTTACTTAAGGTTTCTCAGGTCTATTACTTATCTTTAGAGTGTAATAAAGATGTCAGAATACTTATAGATTTGATTTTAGAAAGAAACAAATATGGTTACTAGAAAGTATAAAAGAAAGTTAGAAGAATTGACTATTGATGAAATAAATCAGATTCATCAATTAATCAGACAAGGTATTAGAATCAAAACTATAATACAAATGATGAACATCAATCAGAAAGCTATTAATAGGCTTTATGAAAGAGATGAAAAAGGACAACCAATTTATAACTTAAACAATAATAACAATGACACAAATTAAATCAGTACTAAAATACCTGCAAGATAATAAGAAAGGTATAACACAAAGAGAGGCAATAGAAATGTTTGGTGCATATAGATTAAGTTCTATTATTCACACTTTAAGAAAAGAATATCATATAGATGGTATTCAAGAAACAGTACCTACACGATATAAGACTCCTAAGGGCAAAATAAGAAATTCTAATATAACAAGATATGTTTTAGGTCCTTATACCTTAGAACACTTAAAAACTCTTAAAAATGGCTAAAAGATTTACAGACAATAATAAATGGAAAAAGAAATGGTATAAAGATTTACCTATGGAATATAAATTGTTATGGCTTTATATTTTAGATGACTGTGACCATGCAGGTATTTGGGAGGTAGATTTAGATGTTGCAGAATTAAGAATCAAAGACAAGAATAGTAATCTTAATTTTGATATTGACAAATGCTTAAGTGTATTTGAAGACCAAATAGTTAGTTTTAGAGATGGTGAAAAGTGGTTTATACCTGATTTTATTACTTACCAGTATGGCAAACTTAGTCCTAGCAATAGAGTTCACCAATCAGTTATACAATTATTACAAAAGTATAACCTTTATGAACCAGCTATTGAATTAGAATATATAAAGGAGAAAAAAATTATTAAGTTTGCAAAGCCTAATATTCAAGATATAACTGAATATTGTTTAGAACGAAATAATAATGTAGATGCTGAAAGCTTTTATAATTATTATGAATCTAAAGGTTGGTGTGTAGGCAAAAGTCCTATGAAAGATTGGAAGGCTTGTGTAAGGACTTGGGAGAAAAATAATTATAGTAATAATAAGAGTGATAATAAAATAAATAAGAACTTAGAAACCTGGAAAAAGGTTCGTAATTCAATTAAGTAATATGGAACAATGGACTAACATAATCGTAAAAATACAAAAGGAAGGTATTCATTACTGGAAAGATTGTGACTTAGAAGAAGTTGATTATCTTCAATATGCTCATAGACATATTTTTCATATCGTGTGTAAGAAAGAAGTAAACCACGATGATAGAGATATTGAAATAATTATGTTCAAACACAAAATAGAAGATTATCTAACTGAAAAATATGGTGTAGTAGCAGAATTTGGTGGTATGAGTTGTGAAATGATAGCAAAAGAATTATTAAATAAATTTGAATTAAGCTATTGTAGTGTGTTAGAAGATAACGAAAATGGTGCAGAGGTATGGAAATGACAACTTATATAACTTTAATAATATTTTTAGTTGGTGTGGTTCTTGGAGCATATGGTATGACACAAACAGAAAACCATATTGAAGAGAATATTAAGGAGTGGGATGAAAAAGAAAAAACCAGAAAGAAAAAAACTAGTAAAAAAACTAGATAAAATATTCAGTCAATACACCAGAGCAAAGTTTATGGATGATACTGGTATGATTGAATGTTATACTTGTGGTGTAAAAAAAAGTTTCAATCAAATTCAGGCAGGTCATTTTATGTCACGAAAAAGTTACTCAACTCGTTGGTTAGAAAAAAATGTTATGCCCCAATGTGTAGGTTGCAATATGTTTAAACAAGGTATGCAGTATGAATTTGGTAAAAGATTAGACAAAGATTTTGGTATTGGTACTGCTGAAAGAATAAATCAATTATCAAAACAAACAAAAAAAATTTCTACATATGACCTAGAACTAATGATACAAGAGTATCAGGACAAGTTAAACGACCTAGGTGAATTACTTTAATTAACAATACTTTCTTAATTATTATATTCAGTAAGCAATTACATTCATTAAAATATTTTGTTATGTTTGTAAAAAACTTATGCTGAAAATAGTAAAAACTTATCATTTTTATTCAGGTCATAGAAATAAAGAAGCTGGTGAAAAGTGTGGTAGGCTTCATGGCCATACATATGATGTTGAATGTACCTTTAAGTTTACAAACTTAGACAATGGTATAACAATGTTGTTTAGTGATATTGATAAAATTACTGAACCAATTGTAAAACAATATGACCATTATTTTATTCTATTTGACCAAGACCCAATTTGTGAAATGTTAGATTTAGCAAATGAACCATATAAGAAAGTTCCATTTGAAACATCAGCAGAAAATATGGCAATATGGTTGTTTAATCAAATCAGAAAAGAGTTACCTATTATCAAAATAAGTTTAGCAGAAACAAAATCTAGCAAAGTTATATATGAGCAAGGGCTTGAGGATTAGTGAACACTTTTATTCCTTACAAGGTGAGGGTAAAACAATGGGAATACCTAGTGTGTTCCTAAGACTTCAAGCGTGTAATCTAATGTGTGATGCCAAATGGGTGTGTGATACAATAGATGTTTGGATAACTGGCGACCAATATTCAATAGAAGATACATTAGATTTATTTGAAAAACAAGGATATACAGATGTTCTATTCAAAGGTGCACACTTAGTATTAACTGGTGGTGAACCATTATTACAACAAAAAGCATTAGTAGAATTTTTAGAGGCTTACTATGAAAGGTTTTTTTATTTACCATATGTTGAAGTAGAAACTAATGGTACAAAAACACCAATACCAGAATTAATCAAATATGTTAATCTATTCAATGTTAGTCCTAAACTATCTAATGCAGGTATGAATGAAAAAAGAAGAGTAAAACCTGACACTATAAAAGTATTCAATGAAATAGAAAATAGTATATTCAAATTTGTTATAGCAGACAAAGATGATTACAAAGAATTGTGTGAAACATATATTGAACCTTTAGATATTAGAAAAGAAAAAATATACCTGATGCCAGCAGCAGATGACCAAGATATGTTAGATGCTAATGCTCAATATGTAGCAAGTGTTTGTATAAAGAAATGTTATAACTATTCATCTAGGTTACAAATAGAATTATGGAATAAAACAACTGGTGTATGATAGATTTTTTTAGACACTTTTTTGGTTTTTGTGGTGAACCTCATTTGAACTTCTGGCATATACTTGCAACACCTTTTGGTGGTTATATAATTTATAAATTAAAACAAATAAACAATGACAAAAAAAATTAAACTAGTATGGGAGGATATCTTTGCTAGAGTGCATGATTTACCTAATGGAAAATACTATGGAGTTCCAAGAGGTGGAACAATAGTTGCAGGTTTAACTGGTCAGGCAGTTGATACTCCTGAAGAGGCTGACTACATAATAGATGACCTAATAGATAGTGGTAGAACAAGAGATAAGTGGAAAGAAAAATATCCTGATAAACCATTTGTGGCTTTATATAATAAACAAAATGGTGATAAGTATTTAGGTTGGATTGAGTTTCCTTGGGAAGAAAAAGGTGAAAGAGATGCAGAAGATAGTGTAGCTAGATTATTACAAGCATTTGGTGAAGACACAAATAGAGAGGGTCTAAGGGAAACACCTAAAAGGTATGTTAAGTTTTTTAAGGAATTTCTAAACCCACCAGATTGGAAGTGTACGACATTTGATAGTGAGGGATATGATGAAATGATAGTACAAACTAATATACCTTATCATTCTTTATGTGAACATCATATAGCACCATTCTTTGGTGTAGGTCATATAGCTTACATACCTGACAAAAGAATAGTTGGTTTAAGTAAATTAGCAAGAACCTTAGAAACATTTTCCAGAAGATTACAAAATCAAGAAAGAATAACAAATCAGGTAGCTGAATTTTTACAAAACCAATTGAACCCTAAAGGTGTGGCAGTAGTACTAACTGCAAAACATATGTGTATGGAAATGAGAGGTGTAAAGAAACACGATACATATACAACCACTTCTAAATTAATTGGCTCATTCAAAGAAGACCACAAGTGCAAAGCAGAGTTCTTACAATACATATCTAATGCAACAAAATAATGGCAATAATTCTAGTACATATTGAACCCTTAGAAGAACGCTATTCAAAGCAATGGTTAGATGACCTAAAGGATAAGGTTGATGTTATATTAGGTAGTACTGAAGAACAAGTAATAAAAGATGGTGAATTTCTAGATGTTTACGATACTAACTTATTCAAACTTAATCAAGGTATTGATATAATAAATTATGTTAGAACTCATAAACTTACTAAAGATGATACTATATTTTTTCTTGATTTATGGAATCCAGTAGTAACAATGTTAGGTTATGTTAGAGATTGTATGAATTTAGATTTCAAAATTGCAGGTATGTTACACGCAGGTACTTGGGATGAATGGGACTTTCTATCAAGAAGTGGTATGGGCAGATGGGCAAAAGGATTAGAGTACTCAATGATACAAGTGGCTGATAAAGTTATAGTGGCTACTGAATTTCATAAAGAATTAATCAGAAAAGATATAATGGAATTTACTAATATTATTGTAGAAGATTTTCCTATTTTTACAGATGATATAGTTCTTGACAAAAAAAATATAGTTGTATTTCCACACAGACTAGCACCTGAAAAGGATGTAGATTATTTTTGGAATGTAGCAAAAGAGTATAAGAAAAAATACAATGATGATACTGTATTTATAGAATCAGTAGGTAATTGTAACAGTAAACAAGACTACTATAATTTATTAGCAGAAAGTAAGGTTAGTTTTAGTAGTGCTAAACAAGAAACATTTGGTATTGCAATGTTAGAAAGTTTGAATTTAGGTTGTATTCCAGTAGTTCCAAATAGATTAAGTTATAGAGAAACTTTACCAGGTTATACTTATAATAATATTGAAGAGGCTATTGAAATGGTTAGAGATGGTATTATGAATTGGAAAAGGCCTAAAAAATATACTGTAAATAACTTTGACAATATATTGAAAAGATTAAAATGAAAATATTTCTAGCTGGTGTTGAGGGCGGTGACCCACAAAAGATTAGAGAGTATATAGAATATGCTTTCTATTCATATTATTACCTTAGAAATGGTGATAAGCAGTTAGAGGGTGCTATTGACGCTCACAAAATACTATTCATTGATAGTGGTGCACACTCATTCTTCAATGAAAAAAGTGATGAGGGAGTAATGAGTGCTTCATATCACACAAAGAAAACTAAAACAAAAGAAACACCAGAAGAATATTTTGAAAAATATTTACACTGGATAGTAAAAAATTATAGAAAAATAGATTATTATGCTGAATTAGATATAGGTGAATTAGTAGGACAAGATGTAGTTTTAGAATGGAGAGAAAGATTAAAAGAAAAAAATGTATATGATAAGTGTGTACCAGTATATCACCCTACTTGTATGACTTGGGACGATTATATTGATATGTTAGATGACTGCACTAGTGGTTACATTGCATTAGAGGGAGATAGAGGTAATAGAAAAAGACTTAACTATAATAAACTAATAAAACCTGCATATGAAAGAGGTATTAAGGTTCACGGTTTTGCTATGACTAAAACAGAAGTACTTAAAAATTATCCTTTCTATTCAGTAGATAGTACAAGTTGGATGCAAAGTGAGATGTATGGAACAATACCTTTTCACAAAAATGGTAGTATTAAAGCATTAAGATATAGTGATAAAGAAAAATTAATAGAAAAATTAGGTGACCTTGATGTGAATATACTATTTGGTGAGGATAAGGCAGTTAGAAGATTATATACAATGAAATTTGGAATAAGAGCTTACAAAGAATACGAACATTTTTATACAAAACTATGGCAAAAAAGAAACATAAACTGGGATATCTAGATATAGATGTCAACCAATTAGTAAAAGCTGATTGGAACTATAAAGAAGATGACAAAGAGTTATCTAAAAAACTAAAAAAGAATATTGAAGAAGAGGGTATAATTCAAAATCTAATAGTAAGGGAGTTAGGAGATAAGTATGAAGTAGTCAATGGCAACCATAGATTAGATGTAATGAACGATTTAGGTATCACTAAGGTACATGTATATAACTATGGTAAAATATCTAAGAATAAAGCTATGGAGGTAGCTATTAAGACTAATGAAACTGCTTTCAAAACTAATGCTCTTAAATTAGGAGAAACCTTTTCTGAATTAACAAAAGAATATGATATAGATTATTTAGCAGATAGTTTACCATTCAAGAAACAAGAAATAACTAATATGATTGAATTGTTAGAATTTGATTGGACTAAATTTGATGATGATGATGAATTAGATTTAGAAGAACCAGACCCATTCAATCACACAATTAAACTAAAAGTAACAAAAGAGGTATATGAAAATTGGATTAACCTTAAAAAAAGGATGTTTGAAATAAATGGATATGACAATGATAGTAAGGTTATAGAGTTTGCTATTATAGAGGCATTAAATATACCCTTAGAAAGCCTTAAATAACGGTTAAATAACGGTGTATGGGAGAATTTCCAAATAAAAAAACACAATTTAGTAAGACTAATCAGCCTGAAAATAGAGGCAGACCTAAAGGAAGTAGAAATGTAGCTACAGTATTGAAAGAATTATTAGCTACACAAGATAAACAATTAGGTGGTGATGGTGACTTTGGTAGTCCTTTGGCTAAGATGTTATTGAAGATAGCATTTGATAAGGATAGTTCTAACAATGATAAACTAAAAGCAATAAGAGAGATACTTGATAGAGTAGAGGGTAAAGCAGAACAAGTAATAAGTATAAATACAAAACCACCAAGCTGGATAGATGACTAATGCTAAACCATATTATGACCTAAAAAAAAGTAATAAAAGAATAACAATATTACAAGGGGGAACTAGAAGTGGTAAAACATATTCTGTATTATTGGCTTTGATAGAGTTTGCTTGGAAGAATAAAAACAAAGGATTATATATAACCATTTGTAGAAAAACTTTTCCAGCTTTAAGGGCAAGTAGTATGAGAGATTTCTTTTCTATACTACAGAAAGAAGATTTATATAGTGAGGAGTTTCATAACAAATCACAATATACTTATGAATTATATGGCAACACTTTTGAATTTATATCTACTGACCAACCACAAAAGGTTAGAGGTAGAAAAAGAGATGTGCTATTTATGAATGAAGCTAATGAGTTTTCATTAGAAGATTATACCCAGTTATCATTAAGGACAACATATAAGATTATACTTGATTACAACCCTTCAGATGAATTTCATTGGATATATGATAGGTTGATAGAAAGGGATGATTGTGATTTTCATAAATCTACATACTTAGATAATCCATATTTAGAAGATAGTGTGGTTGAAGAAATAGAAAGGTTAAGAAACCTTGACCCAAACTATTGGAGAATATATGGCTTAGGAGAAAGAGGTGTTGGTATTGCAACAATATATAATCATTGGGAGTATTGTGATACCTTACCAAATAACCCTGATGAAATAATCTATGGACTAGACTTTGGCTATAATAATCCTAGTGCGTTAGTGAGGGTCTATATAAAAGACCAAGATATATATGCAGAAGAGGTGATGTATAAACAACACTTAACTACTTCTGATTTAATTAATAAACTAAAGACATTTGATTTAGGTAACAAGACTATTTGGTGTGATGCTGCTGAACCTAAAACTATACACGAAATAGCCAATAGTGGTTTCATAGTTAAGCCAGCAGATAAGAATGTAAAAAAAGGTATTGATAAATTAAAGAGTGTTAAAATATTTATATCAAAAGAATCAAATAATTTATTAAAAGAAATAAAAACTTATAAATGGAAACAAGATAGAGATGGTAAAGTGTTAGATGAACCAGTAAAAGTTCACGACCATTTGATGGATGGTTTAAGATATGCAGTATATAATCATCTGAAAACAGATAATAAAATTACATTTTTTTCATAATCCAGTTATGCTTTGTATATTATCAAAACTAAAATTATTATTGCAATATGAGATATACTATGAAAGTGGTAAATAATAAGCAAGGACAAATACTTGAAGATTATATAAATTTTTTGTTATTGAAAGCATATGAATTAACAGAAGATAATGACAATGGTAAATTTCTTAGATATGTGCAAATTATGAAAGGTATAATATCACAAGCTAATTACTATACTGAACAACCAGATATGGAAGAGGCAGAACTAATACATCAATGGTTATTTATGACACCTAATCTAATGTTTCATTCTTTCAATGGTTTTATGTGTGGATTAGGAGAAACAGAAGAAGTCAATAATGATGACCTAATGAATGAAACTTTTAGTGTACTATCTAAGTTAAGTAGTATGGCCAATAAACAAAATTTAGAACCAAACTTTATAGATTATGTTAGTAGTTGAATATGAAAAAATAAAAAAATATGTTCCAACAGATTGGAAAGATATAACAATAAGAGAGTTTCATAACTTATATCAGGTTATATACAAATATGAAGATGATGATTTAGATAATGATGAGGTAAAAAAATTAATGTTCCTAAAAGAATATGCAAGTTTTTTACTAAAGGAAGAAAGAAGTTATATAGAAAGAATGGAGGTAGAAGATATAGAACATTTGGTACAAGCCACTAATAAACTAATGACACAATATGAACCACAAAATTTAGAAAACTTTACCTATGAAGATGTTAAGTATTATTTTCCTAGGGATATTTCTAAACAAACCTTTGGTGAATATATAGAATGCCAGGCACTTGAAAAGAGTGCTAAGGTTATGAAGAATGGTAAGTTTGATGTGATAGCAGAACAGATGGCTAGGTTGTGTAAAACAGATGATGAATTAGGAACATATTTAGATGAGGAAGTAGTTCAAGAAAGAGCAGAAAAATTTAAAGATTTGACAATGGATATAGTATGGGAGTTCAATTTTTTTTTGCTCAATTTTCAAAAGAACTTGGCAAAAGGTTTCCGAATCTATGGGGAGGAAAAACTGGGTCTATTGAAGCCATTAGAGCAGGTAAATTATTAGAACCTTATGGTTGGTTAAATAGTTTATACAGAGTAGCAGAGAAAAAGATATTTGATAAGAAAGATATGACCCCAGTAGAAAGTGTAAAAAGAGAAAATGTATTGAAAGTGTTTACATATTTAAGTTGGTTGAATGCAGTTAATGATAGTGAAACTATGTATCACGAATTAATGAATAAAAAGAAAAATAAAAAATAAATAATATGGCTCATGTATTTGGATTAAATAAAATAAAAGACGCTATGACTTCAGTGTGGGGCTATGGTGATATAATATTTTCTAAAGAACCTAATGAAATAAACTTTAATCATAACAATATATATCCAATGGCAGTTGTGGTTCAACCAGAATCAGCAACACCTAGTATCTATGATGGTTGGGAAGATTATAGTTATACAGTTTATTTCTGTATGTTGTGGAAAAAGACTAACAGAAGTGCAGGACCTATTGAACAAAAATGGGACAATATACAAAGGATTGCAAATGAATGGTTAGATAATTTATTACAAATATATAACAATGAAGACCTTATCTTAGACCCTACGACATTGAATATAACAAGACATAAGAACTTTGGTAATGATAAGGTTTTGGCTATACAGTTTGATTTTGTCTTACAAGGTTTTAGGACTTGTTTTAATCCACAAAAGTTTCACCCTGATAGTTTCAATGCATCTAATATATCACAACCAGGTGGCAAATTAAGTATGTATCCTGCTAATGGTACAAAGTCTTATGAGGCTAAACAAGAATGCAGAGGTTGGTGGAGGTTTGATGGTTGGAAAGAAACAATACTTCATCAAACTGTTAGATATGTTAAAGGTTTGAATGATATGGGTTTATGGAAAAGAACAGAAAACAATCAAGATGTAACACACAAATTGAAAAGCTTTGGTTATGATTCAGAAGATAAACTTAAGATGAGTGTATTGAATAGTAATGATAGTGCAGGTAATGAAATATTTTTTGGTGAAGGAACTAAACAAAACAAAACACCTAGTGCTACACAACAACACCCAGGATACACTATAGAAAAAAAAGGTGATATGGCAACCAATCCAGAAGATATGCAATTTCAAGCGTTGAATGGTAATGAGTTTAGTTTAGGTTTTGTATTTGAATTAGGTAGAGATGATACTGCTGATGAAAATGCTTTCATATTTAATAGTGATAATGGAATCATAGAGGCAAATGGCACAGAATATTATGGTTATGGTTTTGCAATTAGTGCTATTGCAGGAGGTATTCTAAAATTTACTTTCATTAGTGCTGCTGGTAATCTTCAATCACAAAATGTTGATGTCACAGATTTATTTGGTACTGATATATATACAAAAGAAAATAGAGTTGTATCTATGATAGTAACATATGATGGTCAAAGAAGTGTCAAAATCTTTGTACCTAATCATAATTCAGCTAGAGTATCATTAGTAATGCCTTTAGATACTACTGGTTTATCAGGTCCTAATTTTCAACCTTGGTGGGGGCTATTTGATAATTCAGTATTTTGTAAAGCTAATCCAACTGTTCAATCTATGAGAAATAGTTGTTGGAGAAATAATTGTTATGAATTTTTAGTATATAATTATGATATGAGTACTTATACTGACCACGAAACTACTGTAACACAACCAAAGAAAATAAATAACTATTGGAAACAAAAATATAATATTGAATTAAACAACTTATAAAATGGCGACACAATATAATGGAAATGCTGGTTTTGTATATTTTCCTAGTGTAGGACTAAGAAACTCACACTCTATAACCAGTTATCAAAGGCTTAAGGCAGTTAATCAACCTGCAGTATATCAAGTGTATGTTGATGATAATAATAAAGGATTAGACTATCAACCAGTTAATGCAGGTGATGTAGTCAATGTGGTATTTCAAATAATGGCTTCAGGTAATTATTCATTAGCAGGTGCAGGTAATAGTAGAGTAATTGCTGAAATAAGAAAAGCAGCAGACATACCTTTTGAATATGGTAGTAATGATTTTACTAACTATACTAATTTTCCTTTAAATGGTAATCTAAACAAAAGAATATTTACTGTAGATATAAGTAACATTATCAAGACAAGATTATCATATGGCTTAATACCAGTAGGTAGAGGCACTTTTAATACTGAAATAATACAAGGACATTTGGGTACTGGTTTGTCAGGTGTTTATGGCCCTAATATACAATCACCAGTTGGTCAAGGTTGTCAGCAAGTAAAAGTTAAAGCATATTTTGAAGTACTAAATGCTGATGGAGAAATAGAAATAGCAAGACTAAATAATGGTAACATTCAATATGTATATGAAAATAATAATATAACTGGCACTTCAGGTTATCCTACATTTTATGTTAATGCAGTAAGGCAACACGATGAAAGACAAGACCTTAATCAATATATAGTTAGAAGTACAAGGAGCGCAAGAAATGATAAGTTCTTATCTATGTGTCCTAATGGTTCTAATGATTCAAGTTTTGCTTCACCTAAGTATCTTAAAAAAATTAGATTAGATGAAAGGCAAGAGGCTTTGTATTGGTTTCAATTTCAAATACAAAAAAGCACACAAGGTCTAACTACTTTTGCAGGTGCAAACGCACAACAAAGTGCTTGTAAGGATATGTTTATATATGTTGAAACATTGCAATCTAATGGTACGAATAACACTGCTAAACTAAATACTAATCAAGATTTTATGTGGTGGAGTATAGGTAACTGGCAAGATACACCAAATAATTTTGGCCCTGGAGAACCAAGAGGTGTTTCAGAATATCCTGCAGCTTGGTTAGCACAAAATGTATCACCTGATTATATAAATAATTCAACAGTTGGTACTCCAATTAATTCTGACACTTTACAATATAGAGTTTCATTAAGGTGGGAAGATTGTGAGAATGGTAGTTGTAGTCAAGCAGGTGGTGGCCCTAATCTTAATTGTAACAATTGTTTAATAACACCAGGTAATGTTTGGACTGGCACAGAATATAGAAGTACAGAATATAGGTATTTTGTTATAGACCATAGTTCTGAAAATGCACCATTTCCATATATAAGAATACATTGGTTAAATAGTTTAGGTGGTATAGATAGTTATACTTTCAAAAGAAATAAAACAGAAACTATATCTAGAAAAATATCAACTTATGAAAGAAAACCAAATGACCCTAGTTGGGGACTTGAAAAATATGGCCCTGCAGTTAATGATGTTATGATAGATGATACTTGGGGTACTTGGCAAATTAACTGGGGCTTACAGATAGGCACAGACCAATATAAACAGAATACTGATGTGTTAAGTGTAGAGGCACAAGTAACTGGAACTGTATATTCAGAACCTTTGAATAAAGAAGATTCTAAATGGTTATCTGAAATAATGAAAAGTCCTAATGTTTGGATGGAAGTAGAAAATGATAGAGCAGATAGAAATGCTTATATAAATTCAGCAGTTTATGGTGGTTATGATATGTACACAACTAATAAAGATTACCAACCTATAATTGTTCAAGATGGTGAAATGATGTTGGTAGATGAGGAGAATAGATTAGTACAATTTCAATTACAATATAGAAAAGCCAATAACGAAATAACACAAAGAAACTAATGTTTAAGTTTAAGTTATGGATATTTAATATACAATTAATACCACCAAAAATAACTATTAAATTATGAAAAAGGTAGAAATAGAAATATTACAAATTAATCAAAAAGAAACAACATTAACTAATCAACCAGTTAATCAGTTTCTTGGTAATGTAGATTTCAGTAGTCCAGTTGGTAGCAACTATACTTCTACCTATCCAGGTGTTGGTGATAACAATTGGCAATTAGCATACAAAAATAATTTACCAATCAATAACAATTGGAAAACTTTTAATGTTAATGCTGCACCACCAATAGGTGTAATAGCAACTGCACAACCACAAGTAGTAGGAAGTGAAATGCGATTATACACTCAATCAACAAATATTTCACAAACAACTATCAGTGGTATTTATCAAATGATAACTGGTGCAACACCTGGTAATCAATATACTTGCACCTTTGAAATTAGTTCTTTACCAGTTAATATGGCTGGTCTTTTCTTAGTTTTTGGAATACCACACTTTGCTTTTCAAACAAATACACAAAACGCTAATCAATATGATAGTGGTGGTGGTGTTTATAGAGAGGACTTTTATGCACCTTTTTCTGCTACAAATATGCCTAATGGTAACATATCAGTTTTTAATGATGCTGTGTTTATACAAGTGATGAATCTAAGTGTTGGTACTAATTCATTTGAATTTACTTGGGGTAGTAATCCTAATGCACCTTTTGGTGTAGGAATGATAGGCTCTAATGGTACTAATAATCTACAATACATTGGTATAGATGAAATAAAGGTTGAAAATAATTCTACACAAAATGTAACAGTTATAGATGATTTAGCAAGTACGATTGGTAGATTAGATTTAACAGATAGTCAGAACTTTCCTTTATCATTAACTTATGCAGTTGCAGATGGTAGTAATTTTGAAAGTATATTTGGTGATTATTCTAAAACATTCAAAGTTCCTGCTACAAAAAATAACATTAAATTATTAGGTCATATTCAGAATGAAAAGATTATAGATTCTAAGAATATAACAATGTTTAAGAATTGTAGGATATTAGTAGATGGTATAGAGTTTGCTAATGGTAAACTAAAAGTTAGTTCCTCACAACAAAGAAAAGACCCTGAACTATTTGAGTGTGTTTTCTATGGTGGTAATTCAGATTGGGGCTCACAAATTAAAGGTAGAAGAATGTGTGATTTGATTACAGAATTAGGTGATGGTACAAACACTTATAATTTGTTATATGATTATCCTGATATAGAGGCTACTTGGACTATGAATAATGCTCAAACAGATATTGTTTATCCATTAGTTAGTGTTGGTGATTTCTACCCTGGTGGAACACCTGCGGTTGTCAATATGTTTGATACAGATGCTAGTGAACAAGATTGGAGAGCATATTTTTATGTAAGAAATCTTATTAAATATATATTCAAACCAACTGGTTATAGAATAGAATCAGACTTCTTAGATACCTATAAAGGTGGTTGGTTCAAAAGATTAATATGTCAATTTCAATGGGGCAAAAATGATGGTGATAATTTAAGTGAGGCTGCTACTATTGAATATGAAGATGGTCCTTCTAGTGGTTCTTGGTCTGATATTAATATGATTGTTGGTACTGGTACTTCTGGTGGTTCATCAGACACTGGTTTTCAACCACTTGGTTCAACACCTGCACAACCAGGACTTCAATTTGAAACTTTAATAACAGATGACTTTGGTCAATTTAGTTCTGACTTCTATACTGGTTCTGCTACTGGTCAAATAACAATAGCATTAGATGGTAAAATGAATTATGATTGTAGTATTAATTTTGTTACTGGTGCTGGTATGAGTGGCTCTGCACCTTGGAATAGTCCAGTCGGACAAACTGGTGGTTTTTTACATAATAGTTTTGTAAGGGTACAAAGATTTAGTACACTAACTGGTGCTACAACAACCTTAGCACAAGCTTCAGCATCTTATCAATCAGGTGCTTCATATACAAGTTCTTATTGGACACACCAAACTGTTGCAGTAAATACTGGTTGGACTTTTGTAAATGCAGGTGATAAAATATGGTGTGAGGTTAGGACTACTGGTTTTGTACCTGGCTCTATGACTAACAATAGTTCTCCTTGGGTTAGTGGTGTTGTTAAGGATAATGTTACTAATGGTCGTACAAGGTTTAAGATGGAGTTTAATGCACAAGAAATACCAATTGGTAGTCGTTATAAACTACACGAATTAATGCCTTGTAGTGTAAAGCAAACTGATTTCTTAAAAGGTATTGCTCATATGTTTAATTTATATTTCTATACTGATACAACAAAAAAGATTGTTTATATAGAACCATTTGATAAATTTTATAAATCACCTACTGAAGCATACAATTGGGATGATAAGGTAGATTATTCAAAACCTATCATAGACAAATACAATACTGGTTTGACTAATGAGATACTATTCAAATATAAAAAGGATAGTAATGATAAGATTTTGCCTTGGTATGAAAAACAAGAGTTCAAAGAATATCCTTACTATTCATTCTATTATAATAATGTATTGAATGGTGTGCCAGGTTTTACAACATTTGAAAATCCTTTGTTCACTGGTACATTAATGGAATATGATAATGATACTAATGGTGACCCTGGTTCTGGTGATGCTAATAACATACCAGTAATGGCAAAAGAAATAACTGCTTATGCAAAAAGAGGTACACCTGATAGGCCAAGTCAAGGTAACTTTGGAATAAAAATATTATGGTACAATGGTAAAGTAAGTCAAACTACAAATGAAGTAGGTTTTTGGAAAAGACAAACTGGTGCAAGTAGCTTTATTGGTAGTAACTTTTATCCAAGAGCAGTATTTGTAGATAAAACTAATGACACTTCATTAACTGGTAACTTAACATTTGCAGAACAAACTAATTTAAGCTATGGTGATGAGTTTAAGAGTAATACTTTTTCACCTGCTATATTGTTACCTGGTTTAGTAAGTAGATATTGGAGTAATATGTTAGACCAATTATACTTATCACCTAAAGTAAGAACCTTGTCAGTCAATATAAAAATCAGAGATATACTAAACCTAGATTTCAAAAGATTAATATATATGAATGGTAGTTATTGGAGATTAATTAAAATATTAGAATTTGCACCTGCAAAAGATATAGTAACAAAAATAGAATGTTTACAATGGATTGAAGCACCAATGCCTAACAGAAAACAAAATTAATATGCCTAGAGAATATCCACCAAATAAAAGAATAAAACAACTGAATAGACCTAAACCTAGCAGAACTATCTCTATGGTGCAAAGAGGTTCAATACCAGTTGCAGGCTATGAACACTTATTACATATAACAGAACATGGTATAGTGCAACAAGGTGGTGGCTTTGTATATATTGGTGGTGATACTAGAACTAATGAAATAAGATTAGTAGGTAATGGTTTTTTCAATTCATTAGGTGCTACACAAAGGGCTAACAATTTAAGTTGTACTAGGGTGAGTACTGGTATTTATAACTTAACTTTTACTACACCTAGACCAGATGCCTTATATTCAATAGTTGCACAAGTAATTGAAAGTGACACCACAAGAGATGATACAAAAATACATGTTAAAGATACAAGCCAAACAACAACTGGTTTTACCTTACAAGTATATGAGGGTGATAATGGTGGTAGTCCTGACACAAGGAGAGATAGAAGTTTTTATGTTATGGTGAGTGATACTATTGAAATAGTAAACAGTCAGCCAATGACACAGTTATTAATGAGTGATAATAGTGGTAAGTTACATCCAGTTGTAACAACACTAGAACAACAACCTATCAGCTATAATAGTGGCAATAGTACACAAGGCTATGGGTCTAATCCAGATGGTAGCTATGGCGGTGAATAATAAAAAATTAAGTAAAACAATACAAGAGGACTTGTTATTAATAGGTGAGGATATCATTATTGATTTAGGAGTTACATTAGTATTGAAAAGAAGAATACAAGATAAAACGAAAAGTAGATTGATAACTGAAGCCGAACCAAAAATAGATGGTACTAAATTGCAAATATATATGCCTGATTACTGGGTATATGTAAACTATGGTACATCAGCTGGTGATGTTCCTTATACACCTAGAAAAGCAGGTGAGCCTGCAAAAGGTGGTTCTAGTAAATATATAAGTGCCTTATATAATTATTTAATTACAAAAGGTTTTAATAGTAGTGACCCTAGAACTAAAGGTATTGCCTTTGCAATTGCTAATAAACAAAAGAAATATGGTAATCCAATAGATAGAAGTAAGTTAGGTTTTTTAGAAAAAAGTATTAGAGATAATCAAGACAAATGGATAAGTGCTATTGAAGAGGCGTTGGGTCAAGCTTTGGAGGTAGCTATTTTTGAAGAGTTTGATAGAGCTAATAAACAAATAAAAATATAGATATGGCAAAAACAATTTCATTAAATATAGATGTAGCAGGACAAGATGAACTATTACAAGCAACAAGTAGAGTAAATGCTTTAACTGCTGAAAAAAGAAAGCTGAATAAGGCTCTAAAGGAGGGTACTATAACACAAACTGGTTATGATAAGGCTATTGCTAAGAATAATGTTAATTTACAAGTGGCTCGTAGAAGAGCAAATGAATTGAATAGAGAGTTAATTAAGAAAAGTAAGATACTAAAAGATAGTAGAAGTTTTACAGAAAAATTAACTGGTGGTCTAGGTAAAATGGCTCTTGGTGTGACTGCTGCGGTAGCAGGTTTTAAGGCTTTGACAAGTGCAGTAGGTGGTGCAATTACGGCCTTTGGTAAACAAGCTGAAGCTGAAACTAGATTATTAACTGCTACACAAGGTAATGTAGAAATGACTGAAAGATTAGCAGAGCAGGCCGAAAAATTACAACAAGTATCTACTTTTGGTGATGAGGAGATAGTGGCACAACAAGCATATCTTGCATCATTAGGTATGACCGAGGATGAAATTAATAAAGTTATAAGAGCTAGTATGGACTTGGCGGTAGGTACTGGTCAAACCTTAGAATTTGGTGTGAAGAACCTAGCAAAAACTTTTGGTGGACTAACTGGTGAGCTTGGTGAAAGTTTACCTATGTTAAAAAACCTTACTAAAGAACAATTAATGGCTGGTGAAGCAGTAGATGTCGTTAGTCAAGCATTTGAAGGACAAGCTGAAGCAGTTGCTAAAACTGGAGTAGGTCCATTAAAGCAATTGAATAATGTTGTAGGTGATTTGAAAGAAAAAGGTGGAGAAATGTTAATGAAATTCTTACAACCTTTTATATCAAGTATGGTTAAGTTCCTACCTAAGATACCTGGTTTTTTTAGAAACATACAAAGACAAGTTTATGGTTTGTATAACTATTTTGTTGACTTATACAATGAAAGTGCAGGTTTCAGAGCTATAATTGAGTTATCTATTCTACCATTAAAAAACTTATGGACTATTGGAAAGTCAGTAGTAAACAATCTTAAACAATCTTTTGGTGGTATTGGTAAAATTATTAAAGGAATATTTACATTAGATAAAGACGCTATCAAAGAGGGTTTCAATGATGTAAAAAGTGCTATGAAAAAGACAGTATCTGATATCACAACTGGTACACAAGAAAATATGAATAAGGCACTTAATAATATTAGGACTGGTACTGCTAAACAACTTACATTAACAGAGGATGATGCAGAAAAAGTTACAAAAAACAATGTTCAAATAATAAATAAAACTGTTGACCAAACAAATAAGAGTACTAAAAAACTAACACCATTTCAAATTGATGAAGAGGCAGAAAAGAAAAGAGCTGCTAAAGCATTGAACGATTTGAAAACACAATTATTGAATGGTGAAATAACAAAAGAACAATTTAAACAAAAAGAGTTTGAATTACAAGACACTCATTTGCAAAATATGAAAGCATTGATGGAAAAGTATGGAATGGATGTTACTGAAATTGATGGAAAGATATTAGATAATAAGATTAAGAATATGGCTAAAGAGGTTGAAGAATATAAGGCAACAGATGCAACAAAATTAGAGGTAGCTGCTGCTTTTGTTAGTGCTTTAGGTGAATTAGGAGATAGAAGAACTACAAAAGAAATGGAGGCTCTTGAAAAACAAAAGGAACAAGGTATAATAACAGAAGAACAATATGAAAAGAAAAAAGAGGCGGTAGAAAGAAAGGCTTTCAATAGGAAAAAGAAGTTAGATATGGCACAAGTAATAATAAACTTTGCACAAGCTAATTCTAAGACCTTTGCACAACTTGGTTTTCCAGCTGGATTAGCCGCTATACCAGTATTGACTGGATTAATGTTAGCACAATTAGCAATGATTGCATCACAACAATTTGCTGATGGTGGATTAGTATTAGGTGATGGTGGTATGTTCAAAGGTCCTAGTCACGCACAAGGTGGTATCAAGTTTAGAGCAGGTGGTAGGCTAATGGAGGCAGAGGGAGGTGAAGCAATAATAAATAAAAGGAGTTCAGCAATGTTTAGACCATTGTTGAGTAGTATTAATCAAGCTGGTGGTGGTGTGAAATTTGCAGATGGTGGTATCTTAAATGGTTTTGGTAGTTCATTTGATATGGCAGGTGGTTTCAATAACAGAAGTGAGGTAGTAGTAGTAGAATCTAACATAACAGATACACAAAACACTGTACAAAATATACAATCAACTGCTTCAATATAATTAAGATATGTTTGTTAATAAAAAAATTAAAGAGAATAGGCTAAGTATTTGTAAAAATTGCGATTTTTATAGAAATTTTTTAATGTTAAAGTCACCAAAGTTGAAATGGGGGGCAAGATGTAGTGTGTGTACTTGTTTTTTAGATGCTAAAACAAGTCTTACAAAGGAGTTCTTTGGTAAATGTCCAATTGGTAAATGGTAAATACTAAACAATATACTGATAAACTAACTTATGAAGAACTAAGTGAGATATCAGAGGCAGTGGTAACAATACACGAGGGCGATAAGGAAAATGTTGATGGTGATTCTATGAGATTACTATTCAAATATTGGAACTTTCTATGGCCTAGATATAAACAAGATATAAATTGTGGTAGTTGTAGAAAGGCGGTACTAAAATTCTTCAGTATTTTGGTTTCTGACATACATGATAATGGCTAAAAGACAAAATGATATAGATATTGTTTATGAGTTTTTAGATGTTATAGAACATCAAATAGAAATGAAATATAGTACTGATGCAACAATAAAAGATATACTATTGACACTAACACAATATGGTTTGGTTGAACCTAAAAGATTAAGAAACTATATGATTATATATGAATTTGATAAAACATTAAAATTTAATGATGGTAATGTTACTCATACTTTTTGTGACTTAGGAATCAAATATGAGATGTCAGAAAGTCAAGTTGCAAGAATAGTTTATAAAGAAAGGAAAAAACAGTTACCCTCATACAATATCAGGTTAAGTAAAAAAAGTTCCTAAAATGCCTAAAACTATTTACATAACCTTTTTATAATTGCAAGATGAATAAATGGTATAAGATTAAAAATGAAGCTGAAGAAGTAGATGTTTATATCTATGATGAAATCGGCTCTTATGATATTTCTGCAAAATCTTTCATAGATGAAATAAAAGACCATAAAGGTAAAACTCTTAATATTCATATCAATAGTTTAGGTGGTGAGGTATTTGATGGAATGGCTATTGCTAATGCTATTAAGAATTACAAAGGTAAAACTAGAACTTACATTGAGGGAATAGCAGCAAGTATTTCAACTGTTATAGCTTTGTCAGCTGATGAAGTTTATATGGCAGAAAACTCCTTATTTATGATACATAATGCTTGGGGAGGTAGTATGGGAGATGCAAAAGAAATGAGAAAACAAGCTGAATTATTAGACAAAATATCTAATGAAATAGCTCGTATATACACAAAGAAATCATCATTACCTCAAGATAAGATATTAAGTATGATGAATGAAGAAACATGGTTAGATGCAAAGGAAGCTAAAGATATGGGCTTTGTAGATTATATAACAGAGCCAGTTAAGGTAGCAGCTAAGTATGATATTAGTAATTTCAAAAATATTACAGACGATAAAATCAAATCAATAATTAATCAAAATCAAATAAAAATGGCAAAAAATGAAAAAAGTCTTTTAGAAGACATCAAAGCACTTTTTGTAAAGAATGAAAGTATCAATAATGGTTCTTATGATGATGATAAAAAATCAGAAATGGAGGACGATGACAAGATGGCTGAAGTGCCAGCAGAAGTACTGAAATCTTTAGAAGAGTTGAAATCAAGAGTAGATGATTTAGAATCTAAAATAGATTCAATGAGTGGTCAAGTAGGTGAGAAAGAAGAAGAAAATGCTTCTTTGAAAGCTGAATTAGTTGACGCTAAGGGTGAGTTAGAAACTGCAAATGATACAGTTTTAGCTTTAGGAAAAGAATTATCAAGAGTAAATGCAACTGGTACTTCTGTTTCAAATGACAAAGACCCTTCTCCAATTAAAGCAGAAACATCACTAGATAGTAACAGTATAGCAATGAACAGTTTAGCAGAGGCTATTCGTTCTCGTTATGTGAATAGATAATAATTAATTAATAACTTAAAAATCAAATAAAATGGCAGCAGCAGGAAATGGTATTAATGTAGCATACAATGGTACATATGCAGCTCAAATGTTATTAGAACCAATTTTCAAATCGGATAACATAATGAGCAACTATACAGTATATCCAAATGTAAAGTATAAACAAAATGTTTTACTTGCACCAGGATTACAAAAAATAGTAATGGCGAATGGTGGATGTAGTTCAACAGATAACTCTGGTTCTGGACTTTCAACTTCATTTGATATTACAGATAAAGTAATTACAGTAGCAGATTGCTCTGTAAAAATGTCTCAATGTTGGGATACTTTCTACAATGAAGTGATTGTAGAATCATACAAGTCAGGTATTAATATGCCTAACTTAACTGGAACTGAATTAGCAAGAGTAATTGCAGATAGAGTAAGATTAGGTCTTGCAAGAGATGTGGTTAGAGTAATGTGGGGAGGTGATACAACTTCTGGTAATGTTACTTATGCTTGGGCAGATGGATTATTCAAGTTAGCTAATGGTAACATAACAACTTCAGAATTTCAAGCTTCAGCAGGTACTGGTCATACAGTAGTTAATGGAGCATTAGTTGGAACTGATGTTATGTCTTTATTAGAAGAAGTGTTTACTGAAGCACCTACTAACCTACAACAAACACCAGCTAGTGAAAAGAAATTATTTGTAACACCAAATATTTACAATGCTTTCTATGGTCAATTAACTTTAGTAGGACAAACTGGTGCAGTAGATTATGGACATTCAGAGGCTCAGTCAGGTGTAAATTACACTAAACTAAGATATAGAGGGATTGAAATAGTTCCTATGTATGAGTGGGATACTATCCTAACAGATGGTAATGTTGGTTTATTTGCAAGTGGTGGTGTTAGCTATAAGCAAGGAGTTGTTTATGCAGCTAAATCTAACTTAATGATAGGTTCAGATGTAACTAGCCCAGAGAATCAATTCAAAATGTTCTATGATGAAGTTTCTGATAATATGTACATCAGAAGTTACTTCAAAATGGGATATCAGTATGGCTTTGATTCATTAATGCACGCTGGTTTCATAACTAACTAATAATTGAATAGAGGGGGTTTATGCCCCCTCATATTTACTAACCTTAAAATTAAAAGATATGGCAATAGACCAAGGTATAGCTATAGGCTGTACAGATATAAATAGAAAAGGAGGACTAAGATATGTTGCCTTAAAATCTTGGGCTGAATTAAGTGGAAATACTTTTGTATTTTCTAATACAGACCATACTTGTTCATCAGTAGGTGGTGCAGAAACTGCTTACTTATACGAATTCAAAGATGAAACTGCTAAGTTAGATGTGTCAGGAACAAAAGAGAATGGCCAAACAACTTATGAAGTTAAGATTGAAATGTATATACCAAGGTTATAAGGTGCAAAATTACAAGAACTAATGCAGGCTCAAGACGAATGTTTAATCGCAGTTTGTCAAGATACTAATGGTACTAATTGGATATTAGGTATTTCTGAAGCATTTGAAAATGTAGATGTAAATTACAGAAACCAAACATTTGGAACATTAAGTGCATTAGAAGGTAGTACTGGTGCTGCTTTTACAGAAGAAAATGGTATAACTGTTACTTTTATGGCAAGACAATTTGAATTACCAAGAGAATATACTGGTTCATTCACAGTTGATACTGCTGCTTTAACAGTAACTTTATCATAATTTAATAAAGGAGAGAGGTTTTAGACTTGCATTTCTGAGACAAGGTATCCTCTCTCCAATATTAATATGGCTTGTTGTAACAATAAACAAGAATTGATACCTATATTTGTAGAAATAAATAAATACTTAGATATGGCAAAATATGAAGCAAAAAAACAAAGTGGTAGAACAACTTACAATGGTTATCATTTTGTTTGGAGAAAAGCTAGTCAAGAAGAATTGGCCTTTGCTTATGAAGAGCTAGGTCTAAAAAAATTTGTAAACAAACTAGACAATGAAAAAACAACCAAAAAAACAAAAAACAGAAGTAAGAGTAAAAAAGAATAAAGATAACATTCTATCTTATGGAGTTTTTAATCTTGCAGTTCCTGAACATATTCAAGAACCAAAAGATATAGAAAACATTCCTACTGAATGGATACCTTGGGGAGATGATAATCTATTTCCACAATATTTAGCAGAGCTAAAAAGACAATCACCAACACACAGAGCAATACTAACACAAAAAACTACCTTTACTGCAGGAAGAGGTTTCAGTACCAGTGATGAAAATTTAGAAAAATGTTTTCATAAGGTCAATGCTGATAATGAAACTATGAGAGAAGTATGGAAAAAGTTAGTAGATGATTACTATGCTTTTGGAAATGCTTTTTTAGAAATAGTATTGTATGATGGTGGTATGAATGTATATCATATTGATGCAACAAAGGTAAGAATAGCAAAAGATAAGAAAGGTATATACATTAATCCTGATTGGACACAACCTTTTGCAGATATAGATGAATTAGATTACCTATGTTTCTATCCAAATATGATGAATAGTAGAGCAGTTATACAATTCAAAGATTATGAACCTACTTTCAACTACTATGGTTTACCTGATTACATTGGTAGTTTAGAACATATTGCTATTGATTACGAAATAGGTAAATGGAATCATAGTAAATTTAGAAATAGCTTTCAACCAAGTGCGATTATAGAAATCAATGGTGATATGTCGCAAGAAGAGGCTAAGAAGATGGTTAAAGAGGCACAAAGAAAGTTTTTAGGTGAGGGTAATCAAGGTAAGATAATGTTCATTGTAAAGGGTAGTGGGGACACCACACCAGCTAATGTACAAATTATTAAAGACGACCAAGATGGTAGTTGGGACACCTTACAGACCCTTACAGTGCAAGCTATACATACTGCACACAGATGGCAACCTGCTTTAAGTGGTGTAGTATCAGCAGGTAAAATGAATTCTACTGGTGCTGAAATTAGAATAGCTTATGAAATAGTACAAAATATAGTTGTTAATGAAACAACAGAAGTATTTTTACAAACTATATCAGACCTATATGAAAAAATAGGTTACGATACAACTGATTTAGAGGTAATATATGAGCCACCAATTAGTTATCTATCAGATATAAAACCACAAGAGGTTATGACTATCAATGAGCAGAGAGAAATATTAGGACAAGAACCAATTGATGGCGGTGATAGATTTTATGCAGAGATAACCAAAGGTGGTGGTGGCTCTGACAAAGTTGTTGCACCAGTACAAACTAATGAAGAGGGAGAAAGTGTAGAAAACACAAACTCAGAGGCACAAGCTACATTAAGAGGTTCTGTAGGTGGTGTGACTGGTATATTATCTATACAAGAAAAGGTATCACAAGGGATAACAGAGTACAATTCAGCTATTGCTATATTGAAAACTATTTATGGTTTTACACAAGAAGAGGCTGAAGCAATACTAGGAACTCCTATACAAGAATTTAGTGATGAACAACAAACAGTAGAAGAATAATGGCAAATTACAGACAATATATAAACCTGGTTACTGCACAACAAGTAATTGCTAATGTATTCACAAATGAAAATACTGATGAATATTTAATTACTGATGATTTAATTACTATAACAGAATTAACTCATTTGAAACCAGTATTAGGTTTGAAATTTTATGAAGAATTAAAATTACAAAATAATAATGGTACATTAACTGCAGATAATCAAGAACTAATGACATACTTTTTACAACCTGCATTAGAATGGTTAGTAAGATTTGAAAGTGTCAATGAAATACAAAATAACTCTACAAGTCAAGGTATAGTACAAAACATATCAGATTTTAGTAATCCTTTGTCGCCACCTCAACTTGCAGATTATGTACAAGATACCTATAGAAAGGCTAAAGTAATGTTAAATGATATGATACATTACCTTAAACACGAAGACCAAACTGGTAAGTTTCCAACATACGAACAACATGGCCCTTGTAATAATGATTCGACTTGGAAAAATCATGGATTAATAATGTATGATGATTATCATTTGAGAGAAAGATTAAGTAGTTATAGGTACTGGAAATATGGGCCGAAGTCAATTTATTAACTAAAAAAAATATAAAAAAATGAGTCAAGAACCTTTAAGTATGAATTCACAAACTGCAGATGTAAAAGCTGCTAGTTTAATGTATGACCAATTAGGAAAATGTGGTGCGGTAGTGATACTGCCAGGAGAAACTTGGACTGCAGCTGATGGGTCAGGTGATACAATTAGTAGAATACATATAGTAAATTCAGGTCCAAGTGCAAAAAATGCAACCTTATCTGTAACTAGAACTACTGGTTATAAAAATGCTAGTAATAATTCATTACAAGGATTAGTAAGTACTTTACAATATACAGATAACACTATAATCTATGGTAATTTTGATAGAGTAGGTGTAGGAGAATTAGAAGGAGCATTAGTAATAGGATATTTAGATTGTAATTTAAGTTAATATGCCTTGTTTACAATGTGATAATGGTAAATGGAAGTTTGGAAAAACTGGTGAATGCAAATACACTAGTAAAGAAACTTGTGAGGCTGACAATGCTAGTTACTATGCTGAAACCTATAATGACTATCCTGAATCTGCAAGTAATAATGCTTGTAAGGTTTTGAAATGGAGAGAAGAACACGGTGATGAGGTTAAAGGAATGACAAGGGTAGGTTGGAATAGAGCAAACCAGCTCTGCTCAAAAGAAAAGTTGAGTAGAAGAACGATTGCAAGAATGGCTAGTTTCAAAAGACACGAAAAGAATGCAGAGGTTTCAGAAGAAAACAAAGCTACACCTTGGAAAGACGCAGGATATGTAGCTTGGCTAGGTTGGGGAGGTACAAGTGGTGTTAATTGGGCTATAAAAAAATTAGAATCAATTGACAAAAAGAAGAATGATGCTAGTCACGATTTGCATATTGACCTTACTAATGAAATGATGGAACAATTGCACGATACTGGTGAATTAGAAACATTAGTAGAAGAAGATGGTAAGGAAATGTTTGTAAAAATAACATTTGGTAGAGAAGATATAAATGATATAATAAATGCTAGTAACTATTTTACTAGAAAGTATAAAAATTATTTAGAAAAGTATGGCTATAAACGAACATAAAAATTTAGATGGTGATAACTTGCATGTACCTAAAGGTTTTACTGATGCAGTAAATAATAGTGTGTGTACAAAAAATGGTTCAGGTGCAGTAGAATGGAAACCTATTGCTACAACTGGTTTTGGTCAAAGAATTGTGTTGGACTTTAGTGGTTATGCAACTGCACTAATTAATCTTTACAAATATCCAGTACAACAATCTTCAAACAACGCACCATTTAATTTGAATACAGGTTATGGTAGTGCTACAATTGGTTCAAACACACAAGGTAGAAGTGCATTGAATCAAAGAGTTTGTAAAGTTATGGCTACAAATGTTACTTGTGCAGTATGGAAAGGATGGATAACAAGTTCTGGTACTGATAACATTACATTAGCTTTAGTTAAATGGACACCTACTGATAATGAAAGTAGTGCCTTGACTGCAACTGAAATTGGTAGTGTAACAGTAACACCAAATGGTTCAAGTGTAACAAGAGCATTTGAAGTAACTTCATTTACCAACGCTGATTTAACTGCAGGTGATATTGTTATGCCTATGATAAAAGCTGCAACAGAAAGTGAAGAGGGAGTAACTGCTTATTTTAATAGTTCAATACAATTAGTAATAACAAGTTAAAAAAA